>Ga0070741_10000505_pt1 | contig 140688 bp, 145 predicted proteins | sample Coa_R1_4_FD_66440 | JGI IMG/M metagenome (GOLD analysis project Ga0070741, IMG submission 66440) | Surface soil microbial communities from Centralia Pennsylvania, which are recovering from an underground coalmine fire - Coalmine... | ecosystem: Environmental > Terrestrial > Soil >... | reverse complement strand
TGCCCGCCGCGGCCTTCGCCATCTCGTCCTCATTGGTGCCGGTCACCACGAACAGCGGACCCGCGACCTCGAAGCCGTCCATGGTCTTGCCCGCCTTCGCCCGGCCGCGCTCGAGCGCGGGGATCGTGACCTCGCGCAGGTATCGCTCGGTGGTGAACCCGTGGCAGAGGAACCCGTCGGCCACCTCGCCGGCGACCTCGGTCATGAGCGGGCCAACGCCGGCAAGGAACACCTTCGGCGCGCCGTAGGGGTTCGGACCAGGGTTGAAGAACGGCGTCATCAGCGTGTGCGTGTAGAAGTCGCCCCGGAAGTCGAGCTTCGAGCCGTTGTTCCAGCAGTCCCAGATCGCCCGCATCGCCAGGATGAACTCCCGCATGCGGGGCGCCGGGTGCGACCACGGCATCGAGAACCGCTTCGTGATGTGCGGCTTGATCTGCGAGCCGAGCCCGAGGATGAACCTGCCCTTCGAGAAGGCCTGAAGATCGTTGGCCGACGTCGCAGTGGTCATGGGGTTCCGGGCGAACGCGACCGCGATGCTGGTGCCGAGCTCGACACTTTCGGTCGCACCGGCCGCGAGGAGCAGCCCGAGGAACGGGTCGTGGCTGGTCTCGGCGGACCAGACGCCGTCGTAGCCGGCCTCCTCGGCGTCCTTGGCCGCATTCGCGGCGCCCGCGAGCTCGAACGAGATGCCTCCGTCGACTTTCACGGTCCTGACCATAGGGGATCGGACGATGTCCGACCGCCTGGCACGCGCGCGGTTGCGGATTCGTCTACCTTGACTTCATTCCGGGGGGAATGTTGACGGGCAAGCCTTCACGTCGAACCATGGCCGGCGCCCGCGTACGAGCGGTGGCGGTCACCCTTGTACCGCTCGTCCTGTTGCTGGCCGTTACCAGCGCCCAGCACCTCGCGGCCGCGTCCCACGGCCAGCGTGGGCACCAAGGGTTCATCACTCCCATCGGCGTGATGCTGCAGGGTGCGAATCGCGGCCTCATCACCGCGTTGATCGCGGTCGGCATCGCGCTCATCTACCGCACGAACAACATCATCAACTTCGCGGCCGCGGAGCTCGGGCTCGTTCCCGCGACGCTTACGGTGTTGCTCGTCGTCGACCACGGGTGGCCGTACTACCCGACGCTGCTGGTCGGTCTCGCCAGCGCGGTGCTGATGGGCGTCGTCGTCGAGTTCCTGTTCGTGCGCCGCTTCTTCAGCGCCCCTCGCCTCATCCTCACCGTCGCGACGCTCGGCATCCAGCAGGTGCTCCTGTCGGTGGTGTTCCTGCTCATCACCGGGCTGGCCAGCAACACCTCGCACCCATTGCCGTCGCCGTTCCACGGATCGTTCGAGATCGGCCTCACCGTCTTCCGTGGCGACGACATCGCGATCCTCATCGTTGCACCGGTGGTGCTCGGGGCGATCGGGCTGTTCCTGCGCTTCAGTGCCTTCGGCAAGGCGATCCGCGCCGCGGCCGAGCGGGCCGACCGCGCCTGGACCCTTGGCATCCCCGTACGCCGGCTGCAGAGCCTCGTCTGGGCGCTGGCGACGGTGCTGTCGTTCGTCGGCGTGATGCTGTACGCGCACAACAGCGGCGGGCTGCCGCGCGGTTCGCCGCTCGGGCCGGAGGTACTGCTGCTCGCGCTGGCCGCCGCCGTGATCGGTCGCTTCGACCACATCCCGACGGTCGTGGTCACCTCGGTCGGGCTCGGCATCCTCAACGCGTCGATCCTCTACGACTGGCCCGACCCGATCCAGCGCGACTTCGGGCTCGCGCTGATCGTCATCATCGGCGTCCTGCTCGTCCGCCAGCACCGCGATACACGCGTCAAGGCCGGCACGGTCAGCACGTGGGATTCGACCCGCGAGGTCAGGCCGATCCCACCCGAGTTGCGCGACGAGCCGGCCGTGCGGTGGACGCGCATCGGCTTGATGGTCGCGGCCGGCGCGATCGTCGTGGCACTGCCGTTCTTCGTCGCACCGTCGAGTGTCACGCTGGCGACGACGATCGGGATCTACTCGATCGTCGGCGTGTCGCTGGTGGTCCTGACCGGCTGGGCGGGCCAGGTCAGCCTCGGCCACCTGTCGTTGATGGCACTCGGCGCGGCCGCGGCCGGCACCGTCACCAGCCGGTACCACTGGGACCTGTCGCTTGCGCTCGTCGTGGGTGCCGTGGTCGGCGCGCTGGCCATGGTGGCGGTCGGGCTGCCCGCGATCCGCGCCGGCGGGCTCGCGCTCGGCATCACGACCCTCGCGCTCACGCTCGGTGTGCCGTACCTGCTGAACAGCAACCTCGCCCCTTGGTTCCTGAAGGACCGGCTGCCCAACTTCACCGGTCAGGCGACGAAGTTCCGGCCGAAGCTCTTCGGGAGCCTCAGCGTCGACGACAACACCGCCTACTACTTCCTTGTCGTCGTCGTGCTGTTGCTCGCGATCGGGATGGCCCGCGGGTTGCGCTCGACCCGGGCCGGGCGGGCGATGATCGGCATCCGCGAGAACGATAGGGCCGCGTCGTCGTTCGGCATCGGCTCCCGGGGCCCCTACGTCACGGCGCTCGTCACCTCCGGGTTGCTCGCCGGTATCGCCGGTGCCCTGAGCGTCGAGCAGAGCCGGCAGTTCTTCATCGGTGACTTCGAGTTCTTCAAGGGCCTCGGCGTGTTCTCCATGGTTGTCGTCGGTGGCCTCGGCTCGATCGGCGGTGCGATCGTCGGCGCCGTCTACTTCCGCGGCATCGCCTACTTCGTGCCCGCCGACGTCCAGTGGTTGCGCTTCCTCACGACCGGCTTCGGCCTGCTCATCGTGCTGATGCTGCTTCCCGGCGGGCTCGGGGCGTCGGCCGGCGACCTCCGCGACAGCGCGCTGCGGTGGTACGCACGCCGGCGCGGCATCCGGGTGCCGTCGCTGCTGGCCGACACGCGGGTAGTCAGCGCCGAACCGGCGGTGCCCGCCGCGCCCGCCCCGGAAGCGCCGGCGGGCGAGGTGATGGTTCGACCATGAAGCTGTTGGGCGTCGACCTCGGGCCGATGAAGCCGCGCCGGCCGCGGTCGCCTCGCCAGTACTTCGCGGAGATGACGCGCGGTGAGGCGCTGTACCCGTTGCTGATCCTGTTCGGCCTCCAAGCCGTCGAGCAGCTCGACCAGAACGCGTTCGCCGTCCTCGCGCCCGAGATCCGTGACGCGTTCCACCTGTCGCTCGCCGGCCTCGGCGCGTTCGTCGCGCTCTCGTCGATCGCGTCGCTGGTGGTCGAGGTCCCGCTCGCGTTCTACTCGGACCGCCTGCAGCGGACTCGCCTCGCGCTCTTCGGTGCCGCCATCTGGGGCCTGTTCGGCTTCGCCACCGGGCTCGCAGCGGTCACCTGGTTTCTGCTGATCGCCCGGAGCGGCGCGAACGCCGGCCGCGCCGTCGTGAACCCGACCCACAACTCACTGATCGCCGACTACTACCCGGTGGAGGCACGGACCGACGCGTACGGCTTCCATCGCATGTCGGTCCCGGTGGGTGCGTTCATCGGCTCCGCAGCGGGCGGAGTCATCGCGCACCGGTGGGGCTGGCAGTGGCCGTTCATCGTGTTCGCGTTCCCGACGATGCTGATCGTGATCTTGGGGATGCGCCTCCGCGAGCCCCAGCGCGGCAGGTGGGAGCGGATCGCGATGGGTGCGTCGGAGGAGACCGTCGCGACCGACGAGGTCCCGCCCAGCTTCGCCGAGTCGGTCCGCATCCTGTGGGCCATCGGCACGCTGCGGCGCATCTGGTACGCGCTGCCGTTCCTCGCGACCGCGTTCGTCGGCATCGCGATCCTGCTCAGCATCTACTACGAGAACGCGTTCGGCCTCGACGAGCAGGCGCGCGGCTGGATCAACGCGGCCACACAGCCCGCCGCGTTCTTCGGCCTGGTGATCGGGATCCCGCTCGCGGCGCGGCTGATGGTGCAGGACCCCGGCATCGGCTTGCGCCTGCTCGCCGGTGTCAGCGTGCTGCTCGCCGGCGCGTTCACGTTGCTGGTGCTGACGCCGTACGTGTGGCTCGCCGTCACCATGAACATCGTCGTCGCCGGGCTCGCCGCGCTGCTCACCCCCGGCATCTACTCGGCACTGTCGCTCGCGATCCCACCCAAGGTGCGGTCGATGGGGTTCGCGATGGCGTCGCTGTTCGTCCTGCCGGGCCTGTTCGGCATCTACATCGTCACGTGGATGGCCGACCACTGGGGCGTGCGGGATGGCTTGCTGTTCATGACGCCGATCTTCCTCATCGGCGCCTGGGTGCTGGCGTCCGGCTCCATCTACATCCGCTCCGACATCAACCGGGTGTGGACCTCGACCGCCGCACAGGCCGAGGTGATGTACCAGCGGCGGGCCGGCCTGGCGAAGCTGCTGCTCGTGCGCAACGTCGACGTGCACTACGACAACGTGCAGGTGCTGTTCGGCGTGAACTTCGAGGTCGACGAAGGCGAGATCGTCGCGCTGCTCGGCACCAACGGCGCGGGCAAGAGCACACTGCTGAAGACGGTGTGCGGTCTCGTGCAGGCGACCAACGGTGCGGTCGTCTTCGACGGCCGCGACGCCACCTACACACCTCCCGACGAGGTCGCGGCACGCGGCATCGTGCTCATGCCCGGCGGCCAGGGCACGTTCCCCGGCCTCAGCGTCGCCGACAACCTCGAGCTCGCCGGGTGGACCCAGCGTCACGACAAGGCGCATGTGGCGGCGGCGCGCGCCCGCGTGCTCGAGCTGTTCCCGGTTCTCGGGCAGCGATGGCACGAGCCCGCCGGGAACCTGTCGGGCGGTCAACAGCAGATGCTCGCCCTCGGGATGGCGTTCATCATGAAGCCGCGCTTGTTGATGATCGACGAGCTCACGCTCGGCCTCGCGCCGGTCGTCGTCGAGCAGCTCCTCGGCATCGTGCGCGAGATCAGCGCGCAGGGGACGACGATCATCCTCGTCGAGCAGTCGGTCAACCTCGCACTGCAGCTCGCGGAGACCGCCTACTTCATGGAGAAGGGCGAGATCCGCTTCCACGGCCCGACCCGCGAGCTGCTCGAGCGGCCCGACATCCTCCGCTCGGTGTTCCTCGAGGGTGCCGCGAGCGTGCAGGGCGGCACCGAGCCGCCGGTGCCAGCCACGCCGATGCCGGCCGCGCCGATCAGGAGCGTGAACGGCACCGGCCCCGAGGTCCTCGCCACCGAGGAGGTCACGAAGGAGTTCGGTGGCGTCCGGGCGCTGAGCTCGGTCGGGTTCCGTGTGCGGGCAGGGCAGATCGTCGGGTTCATCGGTCCGAACGGTGCTGGCAAGACCACGCTGTTCGACGCGATCGGGGGGTTCATCCCGCTCGACCGCGGGAGCGTCCAGTTGCGGGTCGGCGACGCGCTGTGTGACATCACCGCGATGCCCGCGCACACGCGGGCGTGGCTGGGGCTCGGCCGCTCGTTCCAGGACGGCCGGCTGTTCCCGAACCTCACGGTCGCGGAGACGCTCGCGCTCTCGCTCGAGCGCAGCGTCGAGGTGCGCGACCCGGTGGCCGCCGCGTTGCGGCTGCCCGCGGTGGCCGACTCCGAGCGCAAGATCGCGGCGCGGGTCGACGAGTTGCTCGAGCTGACCGGGACGCAGGACTTCCGCCACAAGCTCGTGCGCGAGCTGTCGACCGGAAGCAAGCGCATCGTGGAGCTCGCGTGCATGCTCGCCCACGATCCGCAGGTGCTGCTGCTCGACGAGCCGTCGTCGGGCATCGCGCAGCGAGAGTCCGAGGCACTCGCTCCCGTGCTGCTGCGCATCCGCGAGCAGACCGGTGCCAGCCTGCTCGTGATCGAGCACGACGTGCCGCTCCTGCTCAGCATCGCCGATCGTCTGATCGCGATGGACCTGGGCGAGATCGTGGCCGACGGCGACCCGCGCGAAGTCGTGCACGACGAACGTGTCGTCGCGTCGTATCTCGGCTCGGGCACCGCGGTCGCACGGTCCGGGGCGGTGACATCGTGAGCAGCAAGAGCCTTCGACATCTGGAACGAACCAAACCACGAACCGACGGGGAGTTGATGAACTGATGTCCGCGCAACCGGGACCCTCTCGAAGCACGTTCAAGCGGTATCTGCCCGTGCTGGTGGTACTGGCGGTGGCCGCCATCGTCATCGGCGTCGTCGTCGCCGTCGGTGGGGGCGACGACAAGTCGAACGCGACGGCGAACAACAGCGGCGGGACGGTGGCCAAGGGTCCCGTGCCGACCTATGCCGAGGCGCAGGCGGAAGGCAAGGTCAACGACTACGACTGGGGCCCAAACTGCGACACCACAACCGGACGTATCAAGATCCCCGCGCACACCGCGCCGCCGTGCGTGCCGGTGTTCAAGGGTGACAACGGCGGTGACATCGACCCGGAGCACGGCGTCACCAAGGACACGATTCGCATCGCGCGCTACGTCGCGCCGCCCGACCCGGCCGCCGACTTCCTGACCCAGAGCGTCGGTGCCTACGACACGCCCGAGCAGACCGCGGCGACCAACGTCGGGTTCCTGAAGGAGTTCGAGAAGCGGGTGGAGCTGTACGGCCGCCACATCGAGCTGGTCGACCTGCCAGGCAGCGGCAACTCGAGCGACGAGCAGGCCGCGCAGGCCGACGCGGAGAAGGCCAAGGAGTTGAAGGTGTTCGCCGTGATCGGCGGGCCGGCGCAGACGAGGTCGTTCGCGCAGACCCTCGCCAACGAAGGCATCCTCTGCATCGGGAGCTGCATCGTCGCCCAGCCCGGTCAGTTCTACAAGGACAGCTCGCCGTACCTGTGGCCGGGCATCGAGCCCGACCAGACCTCCGCGCTGAACGTCGAGTTCGTGAAGAAGCAGCTCGTCGGCAAGAACGCGATCTGGGCGGGTGACCCGAAGTACCAGAACAAGCCCCGGACGTTCGTGATCCTCAGCTACGACACACCCACGGGGCAGTTCAAACCCGTGTGGGACAAGTGGCGCGCCGACCTCGAAGCGGCCATCGGGAGCCCGGTGCCGCAGGTCAACTACTACCTGCAGGTCGCGACGGTGCAGTCCGACGCGCAGGTGATCGTGCAGAAGCTGAAGGCGATCGACGCGTCGACGGTGATCTTCACCGGCGACCCGTTCACACCCATCTACTTCACGCAAGAGGCGACCAAGCAGGGCTACTTCCCAGAATGGGTGCTGTCGGGAACGGTTCTGGCCGACACGACGGTGTTCGCCCGTCAGTTCGACCAGCAGCAGTGGGCGCACGCGTTCGGTATGTCGCTCATCCCGACCCGCACGCCTCGCAATCTCGGTGACGCGTACCAGACCTACACCGAGTGCGGCACGCAGCCGCCTCCGCCGGCCGACAACTCGCAGGCGATCATCTTCGGCAACTGGAATCTGCTGATGACCGGATTGCAGCTCGCCGGCCCGCACCTCACGCCGGAGAACTTCCGGGCCGGCCTGTTCGCGGCGCCGTTGCCGCCACGCGACCCGGGTCACCTGCTGCCCACCGTCAGCTACGGCGACCACGGCATCTGGCCCGACGGCACCGACTACGGCGGCGGTGACGACACCTCGCTCGTGTGGTGGGACCCGAAGGCGACCGGCGAGGACGAGACCGGCTCGACCGACAAGGGCGTCGGCCAGTGGCGGTACATGAACGGTGGCGCGCGCTTCCGTCCCGGTGAGATCCCCACCGAGCCGATGCAGTTCTTCAACCCGGAGAACACCGTGACGTACTTCGTCGACGGCCCGAACGCACCGGCGGGCACGCTGCCGGTGCCGGACGCCTTGAAGCCGTTGCCCTGCTCGCCCTGAGTTCAGTCGTTCTGGTCGCGCAGGAAGCGCTCGAGCTCGGCTGCGAGCTCGTCGCCCGACGGCAGTGGGTCGGTCCCCAGCCGGGGGCCGGCCTGCTGCTGCGCGGCGTCGACCGCCGCTTCGAGCTGGCGGACCATCTGGCCGTGCTCCTCGTTCTCGGCGATGAGCGCGTCGATCCGGGTGCGGATGGCGTCGGCCTCGGTTCGCAGCGTCGTCGTGTCGACCTCGATGCCGCCGACGCGCGCCAGCCCCTCGAGCAGCGCGACGCTCGCGGCCGGGTACGGCATCGCCGCGAGGTAGTGCGGGACCTGGGCCCACAAGCCGAGTGCGGGGAGCCCGGCGTCGTGGGCGCGCCTCTCGATCGCGGCCTGCACGCCGGCGGGGACGTCGATCGTGGCGCGCACGAGGTCGTCGGTCGCGAGTGACGGGTCGCTGGCGGTGACCGCGAGCTGCGTCGGCCGCGTGTGCGGCACCGGGGCCGGGTAGGCGCCCAACCCGACGACCAGCCGTGCCCCGAACTCGAGCGTGAGCTCCACCACCGCGCGGGTGAACGAGCCCCACGCGTGGTCGGGTTCCGCGCCGACGAGCACCAACAAGTCGTTGCCGGCCCGGTCGGCACCGGCCCGCAGCTCGATGGCCGGCCACGTGAGGCCGGTGACCACGCCCTCGACGAGGTGCATCGTCGGCCGGCGGGCGCGGTGGTCCAGCAGCGCGTCACCGTCGAACACCGCGACCGTGATCGGCCGCACCGCATCAAGGATCGCGGCGCGCGCGTTCGCGGCACCGAGCCCGGCGTCGATCCACCCGTCGAGGGCCACGACGAGCGCGGGCGAGTCGAGGTCGGGGTGCTCGACGAGCTCGTACAGCTCGGCCATGAGGATCAGCCCAGCCGGTCGACGGCCGCGCGCGCCTGCTCGGCGAGACGCACGACCTGCGTCGAGAACGCCTCGAAGCCGTCGGCGGGCTTGCCCATCGCGCCGTGCGCGTAACGCGCGTAGACACCTTCCACGATGCACGCCAGCTTCCAGTACCCGAACGCCACGTAGAAGTCGATGCCGGCGAGATCGCGGCCCGACTGCTCGGCGTAGCGGGCGAGCAGCTCCGCCCGGGTCGGGAACCCTTCGACTGCAGTAGGCGACGCGAGCAGCGACGCGTGCTCGTCGCCCGCTTCGTTCCAGTACACCAGCAGCAGCCCGACGTCGGCGAGCGGGTCGCCGAGCGTGCAGATCTCCCAGTCGAGCACCGCGGCGATGTGCCCATCCGGACCTAGCATGCAGTTGTCGAGCCGGTAGTCGCCGTGCACGATCGACGCGCCCACCTGGGGCGGGATCCCCGATGCCAGCGCGTCGTGCACCTCGTGCACGAGCGGCACTGGCCGCTTCGTCAGCTCGTTCGACTGCTGGAACTGCCCGTACCACCGCTTGAGCTGGCGCGCGATGTACCCCTCGCGCTTGCCGAGCTCGCCGAGGCCGACGGCATCGACGTCGACGGCGTGGATGGCGGCGAGCACGTCCGCGATGGACTCACCGGCGGTGCGGCGCTGCGACTCGTCGAGCAGCGTGCGCGCCGCCTGCGCGTCGCGGATCACGTTGCCCTCGACGAATCCCATCACGTAGAAGGGCGCGCCGTTCACCGATTCGTCCTCGCACAGGCCGAGCGCGGGCGCGACCGGCACCGGTGTCGGACCAAGCGCGGAGATGATCGTGTGCTCGCGCCGCATGTCGTGCGCGGTGGCCAGTACGTGGCCGAGCGGCGGGCGGCGCAGCACCCACCGGTGGCCGGCCACGTCGGTGACCGCGAAGGTCAGGTTCGAGTGCCCACCGGCGATGAGCGTGAACGACAGCGGCGGCGTGACCCCGTCGATGTTGTCCTCGAACCAGCGGGTGACCTTCGGCGCGTCGATTCCCTCGACGGACAGTTGCGCAGTCATCAGGCCGACGACCCTACTGCGGGTTTCGCCCGCAAGGCCGTAGCCTGTGCTCCCATGCCCGTCGATGTCACCGACGCCACGTTCGAGGCCGAGGTCCTCGAGCGCTCCGACCAGGTCTCCGTCGTGGTCGACCTCTGGGCGCCCTGGTGTGGGCCGTGCCGCACGCTCGGGCCGATCATCGAGAAGGTCGTCGACGAGACGGCGGGTCAGGTCGTGCTGGCGAAGGTCAACGTCGACGAGAACCCGCAGGTGTCCGCCGCGTTCCGCGTCCAGGGCATCCCCGCCGTGTACGCGCTGAAGAACCGCCAGGTGGTCAACGGGTTCGTCGGTGCGCAGGGTGAGGCGGCCGTCCGCCAGTTCGTCCAGTCGCTGCTGCCATCGGAGACGGAGACCACGCTTGCGAAGCTCGTCGCCGACGGCGACGAGGCGTCGCTGCGCAAGGCGCTCGAGCTCGACCCCGGTCACGAACCGGCCGTGGTCGCGCTCGCCGAGTTGCTCGTCGGCCAGGGCAAGCGTGACGAGGCGCTCGCGCTGCTCGACCGCATCCCGGAGACGGCCGAGACGCGGCGGGTCGCCGCGCTCGCTCGGGTCGGTGACGAGCTGTCACCGAACGGGCAGGCCGGTGCGGACGTCACCGCGAAGCTCGACGCGCTGCTGGACCGCGTGAAGGACGACGAGAGCGCCCGCCAGGAGTTCGTCGACCTGCTCGAGCTCCTCGGCCCGAGCGACCCTCGCACCGCGACCTACCGCAGGGCGCTCACGTCGCGACTGTTCTGACCGCGTGCGGGTCGAGCGGCGGGCCGGCTACTGGCTGGTGATCGGGCCGGCCGCGCCCGGAGCAGCGGCAACCACCATCTGGTCGGCGATCTTCGTGCGCCCCGGCGCGGCCGCGGACGCGCACCTCCTGCGCCACGAGCTCGAACACGTTCGGCAGTGGCACGAGCACGGCCCGGTCGGGTTCCTCCGCCGCTACCTCGGCGCCTACCTGCGCTGGCGAGCCCGCGGCTACCCGCACTGGGCCGCGTACCGGCGCATCCCGTTCGAGGTCGAAGCGGAGTGGCGGGCGCGGCGCAGCGAGCCGGCCGCCACCCGGTAGCCTGCGGGTGCTTCCCCCTCCCGACCGCCACGTCCCGGGAGAGCGAATGCCCGCCACCAACGAGCCTCGACGGCCGCCGCCCGCGCCCACCTGGCGCGACCGGCTCGAGTCGGCGGTCGCGAGCGCCGGCCTCGACGTGTCGCCGGCGCGCGTGGCCGCCACTGCCGCCGCGATCGCCCTCGTCGCGGTGGCGGCGTTCATGCTGCTCCGGCCGGCAGGTGCGTCGCCACCGGTGGAGGACTCGCTGCCGCGCGCCGAGCCGTCATCCGCGACCGCGCCGCCGGTGACGACCGCGGAGATCGTCGTGCAGGCGGCGGGGGCGGTCGTCCACCCCGGCGTGTATCGCGTGCCGAGCACCGCCCGGGTGAACGACCTCGTGCAGCTCGCGGGCGGGTTCACCGCCGACGCCGATCCTGACCGAGTCGCGCTGGCCGCGCCGATGACCGACGGCGAGCGCGTCTACGTGCCGCGGGTGGGGGAGACACCGCCGCCGGTGGCCGGCGATGGCGACACCGCGCCGGGCGCGCCCGCGGGCAAGGTCGACCTAAACCGGGCCAGCCTGGCCGAGCTCGAGACCCTGCCAGGGATCGGCCCGGTGCTCGCGCAAGCGATCATCGACTACCGCAGCGCGCACCGCGGGTTCCGCTCCGTCGACGAGCTGGCCGACGTACGGGGCATCGGCCCGGCCCGCATGGAGCAGCTACGCCCGCTGGTGACGATCAGTTCGGCCGGGTGATGACCGTGACCGGCAGCGAGAACCGCCGCTCGAGCGCCGCGGGCACGTCGACGTCGAGCCACTGCGACATGCCCGCGGGCAGCGTCGACAGGACGATGTGGTCGGCCGGCTCCTCGTCGAGGGCGCGGGCCGCCGCCCGGACCGGGTCACCGGAGCCGACCTCGCCCTCCGCCTGGATCCCCGCCTCGTGCAGGCGGTCGACGACATGGCGGATCCGGTACGTCGCGAGCGCGATCTCCTTGTCGTCGCTGCGCCCGGTCCGATCCACCGCGCCGGCCGGCGCCACCAGGTGGAAGTGCGCGCCACGGCCACCGAGCTGGCGCAAGCGCTCGAAGAGCTGGTCGTCCTCGAGCGTCTCGTTCGCGATGACCAGGTAGCGCTCACCCGACGGCCGCACCGGCGGTGCCTTGTACCGGAAGCGCTCGAACCGTTCCGGGTCGGCGTGATGGTCGACCGCGAGGTGATCGGTGAGCTCTGCTTCGATGGCGAACCGCAGTTCGCAGCGCGGGCACGTGTGAACCATGAGCACCTCCGGGTGGCGCCGACGATAACGGCTCGCGCCTACCATGACGGACGCTTCCCCCGCCCGCACCACCGTGGTCGAGGGAGGCTGGATGAGCGACCGCATGGCCGTCGTGGTCGCGCTGGCCGCCGCGTCCGGGGCGTTGCTCGAGCGGGGGCCGTCGCCGTGGGTCGGCGTCGCGCTCGCCGTGCTCGCGCTCGCGGTACATCGCCCAGCGGCACTCGCGCTCGCGGTGCTGCTGCTGACGGGCGCGCTCGCGGCGCGGGCCGAAGCCGGGCTCGTCGGTGTGGTGCCCGGTCCGTTCACGGGCACGGTCACGCTGCTCGGCGACCCCGAACCCGCGCTCGGTGGCGGGGTCAGCGTCGACGTGCGCCTCGATGGCGGCCGGCACCTCGAAGCGACAGCCCGCGCGCCCGCGGCGGTGGCCGCGCTCGCCCTGCGGGCCGCGGGCCAGCGGGTCCGCGTCACCGGACGGCTCGAGCGCCCGCCACCGGGCAGCGACTGGCTACGCCGCCGGCACCTAGCCGGCCGCATCGCCGTCGACGCCGTCACGGCGTGGTCGCCGGGCGGGATCGCGGCCCGCGCTGCCAACGGCGTGCGCGCCACGCTCGAGCGGGGCGCCGCCGCGCTCCCCGAGCGGCAGCGGCCCCTGTTCCTCGGCTTCGTGCTCGGTGACACGCGCGGCCAGCCGGTCGACGTGGCCGACGACTTCCGCGGTGCCGGGCTCTCGCACCTGCTCGCGGTCTCCGGCGAGAACGTCGCGTTCGTGCTCGCTCTCGCCGGGCCCCTGCTGCGTCGGCTCACGCTCCGCCCGCGCCTCGTGGCGACGCTCGCGGTCATCGGATTCTTCGCGCTCGTGACTCGCTTCGAGCCGTCGGTGCTGCGCGCGTCGGCGATGGCTGCGCTCGCGGTGACCGCCTCGACGCTCGGCCGTGAAGCATCGCGGCTGCGGTTGCTCGCGCTCGCGGTCACCGGCCTGCTCATCGCCGACCCGTTCCTGGTGCGCACCACCGGCTTCCAGCTCTCGGTCGGCGCGTCGGCCGGCATCGTCGTCCTCGCGTCCCGCCTGAGCGCCCGGCTCCCCGGCCCGCGGTGGCTGGTGGCGCCGCTGGCGGTGACGATCGCGGCGCAGGCCGGTGTGGCACCGCTGCTGGCGACGGCGTTCGGCGGGGTGCCGCTCGCCACCGTGCCCGCCAACCTGCTCGCCGCGCCGGCGGCCGGCGCGGTCATGGTGTGGGGGCTCGGGGCCGGCCTCGTCGCGGGCATCGCGGGGGCGCGGGCCGCGGCCGTCCTCCACTGGCCCACCGGCGTGCTCGTCGGCTGGATCGGCGCGGTCGCCCACTGGGGCGCGACCGCGCCGCTCGGCGAGCTCGGCCTCCGCGGGCTCGTGGTGATCGCCGCCGGCGCGGCCGTGCTCGCCACACCCGCACCGCGCCTCGTGCGAACCGCGGCGGGCCTCGCGGTTGCCGGCGCGGTCGCGGTGCCGCCGGTGGCGCTTGCGCTGAGCGGCGCACCGGACGGCGCGGTCGCGCTCGGCCCGGGCGCCCGGCTCTGGCGCGGCGGCGGCGGTGCCGTCGTCGTCCTCGACGGCCGGACCCGGCTCGACGACGTGCTCCAAGGGTTGCGGCAGGCAGGCCAGCGCCGCATCGACGTCGTCGTCCTGCGGACCGCGGGGGCAGCGCGCGCCGACACCGTGTCGGCCCTGCGCCGGTGGGGCGAGATCGGTCGCGTGCTCGTGCCGCTGCACGGCGTCGACGGCACGACCGCGGTCAGCGCGCCCCTCGAGCTGCGCGCCGGGACGCTGGAGGTGCGCGTCACCCCCGAGTCGGGCCGGCTCACCGTCGAAGTCGGGCGCGGACCCCCGGTGTAGCGTTCGCCGCCGATGTTGCTCGAGCTGGGATCGCGACGGTTCGACATCACCACCCGCGTCGTCGTGGCCGGCATCCTCAACCGCACGCCCGACTCGTTCTACGACCAGGGCAGCTACTTCGACTTCGACGCGTTCCTCCGAAAGGCCGACCAGCTCGTGGCCGACGGCGCGGACATCCTCGACGTCGGTGGGGTCAAGGCGGGGCCTGGACCCGAGGTGAGCGAGCAGGAGGAGCTCGACCGGGTGGTCCCGGCGGTCGAGGCGCTGCACCAGCGCTTCGACGTCGCGCTCTCGGTCGACACGTGGCGTGCCAGCGTCGCGCGTGCCGCGTTCGACGCGGGCGCGGTCGTCGGCAACGACATCAGCGGCTTCGCCGACCCTGACTACCTGCCGGTGTGCGCGGTGGCGGGCGCGTCGGTGGTCGCCACCCACATCCGGCTCCGGCCACGGGTGCCCGACCCGAACCCCGCATACGACGACGTCGTTGGCACCGTGTGCGAGTTCCTCGCCGAACGGGGCGCGCAGGCGCAGGCCGCCGGGATCCCCCGGGAGCGGATCATGGTCGACGCCGGACTCGACCTCGGCAAGACCGAGCCCCAGTCGCTCACGCTGCTCCGCGCGTCGGACCGGCTGGCCGATCTCGGCTACCCGGTGTTCCTGTCGGCCTCCAACAAGCGCTTCCTCGGGCACCTGCTCGGCACCGAGGTGACCGACCGGGCCGACGGGACCAACGCCGCGCACGCGCTCGGCGTGGCGCTCGGTTGCCGCATCCTGCGCGCGCACGACGTGCGCGCCGCGCGCCGTGTCGGCGCCGCGATCTCCGCCATCTTGGAGGCCGCATGACAGCGACGGCCACCGCAGCGCCGGTGATCCTCGTCAAGGGCGACGACCCCTCGCTCGTGCGTGACGCGGTAGTGCGCCTCGTCGACGATCTCGTCGGTGACGGTGATAGCGGCCTGATGGTGGAGGAGATCGACGCTGGGAGCGACGACGACGACGAACGCCAGGCGCAGCTGCGCGTGCTCGTGGACGCGGCACAGACCCCGCCGTTGCTCACCGAGCGGCGCGTGATCGTCGGGCGCGGGCTGCACAAGGCGAAGGCCGACGAGCTCACCCGTCTTGCCGCCGCCGTCGCCGAACCGCTCGACGGCGTGTTCGTCGTGCTCACGTGGGAGAGCGGCGCGGTGCCGAAGCAGTTCGCCGCCGCGCTCGCGTCGGGCGGCGGCGCGCAGGTCGAGACCGGCCCGGGCCGCAACACGGAGTCGTGGATGAGCGAGCACATCGCCGAATCGGGCCTGCGCCTCGACGCCGGCGCCCAAGCCCTGCTCGCGGAGCGGCTCGGCCAGGACGTGGCCCGGCTCCGCGGCTTGCTCGAGACGCTCACGTCCGCGTTCGGCCCCCACGCGTCGATCGACCGCGACACGCTCGAGCCCTACATCGGCGAAGCCGGCGGGCTCGTACCGTGGGAGTTGACCGACGCGATCGAAGCGGGCGACATCGCGGGCGCGCTCGAGAAGCTGCATCGGGTGCTCGGCCACGACTCCGGCGGCGCGCTGCGGCTCATGGGCTGGCTCCGCCGCTACTACGGCCAGTTGCTCGCGCTCGACGGCGCCGACGTACGGGACGGGCGCGACGCGGCCGCGCTCCTCGGCCTGCGCGGCTCGACGTTCCCCGCCAAGAAGGCGCTCGAGCGGGCGCGCCGGCTCGGTCACAACCGCATCGTGTCCGCGATCGAGCTCCTCGCCAGGGCCGACCGCGACCTGCACGGCGAGCGGACCTACCCGCGCGAGATCGCCGACCAGCTCGTGATGGAGCTGTTGGTGGCGCGGCTCACGAACCTGAGCCGGACCGCCCGCTGAATCAGCCCTCGCCGGACGCAGCGATCGTGTTCAGCCGCTTCTGCAGGCGCGACTTGCGGCGGGCCGCCGCGTTCTTGTGGATGACACCCTTCGCGGCGGCCTTGTCGAGCCGTTTCACCGCCAGCGCTGCCAGGACGGGGACGCTGTCGTCGCCCTGCTGGGCCGCAGTGACGGCCCGCTTGACGCGCGTCTTCAGCTCGGAGCGCACGGCCTTGTTCCGCTCACGGCGCTTCTCGTTCTGCCGGTTGCGCTTGATCTGGCTCTTGATGTTGGCCACGACGGGTCCTCACGGCGGTCTCTGAACAGCCCGACGAGGTTAGCAGGCACCGGCACCGTTGGTACCGTCGTCGCCGGCATGGACCTCGAGCGCTTCCGTGACATCTCGGTCATCGCCCACATCGACCACGGGAAGACGACCCTGTCGGACCGGATCCTCGAACTGTGCGGCGCGGTCGACCCGCGGGACATGCGCGCCCAGTACCTCGACTCCATGGAGCTCGAACGGGAGCGGGGGATCACGATCAAGCTCCAGAGCGTCCGGCTCAACTGGCGCGACCACGTCATCAACCTGATCGACACCCCCGGCCACGTCGACTTCGGCTACGAGGTCTCCCGCTCGCTCGCCGCCTGCGAAGGCGTGATCCTGCTCGTCGATGCCGCGCAGGGGATCGAGGCGCAGACCTTGGCCAACTGCTACCTCGCCCTCGAGCACAACCTCGAGATCGTCGCCGCACTGAACAAGATCGACCTGCCGGCGGCCGAGCCCGACCGGTACGCGGACGAGATCGAACGGGTGCTCGGCATCCCCGCGGCGGAGATCCTACGCATCAGCGCGAAGACCGGTGAGGGCGTACCCGCGTTGCTCGACGCGGTCGTGGAGCGGATCCCGCCGCCGTCCGGCGATCCGGACGCGCCGCTCCAGGCGCTGATCTTCGACTCGCACTTCGACCAGTACCGCGGGGTGATCAGCTCGATCCGGGTGGTCAACGGCACGATGTCGACCGGCCAGCGGCTCCGGTTCCTGCAGGCAGGCGCGGTGTACGACGCCGACGAGATCGGCGTGCAGCTTCCCGCGGCAACTCCGGTGGCGAGCCTGTCGGCGGGCGAGGTCGGCTACCTCATCGCGGGCATCAAGGACGTCGGCGAGGCCCGCGCCGGCGAGACCGTCACCGACGCGGCACGGCCCGCCGACCCACTGCCCGGCTACCGCGAGCCGAAGCCGATGGTTTTCTGCGGTCTCTACCCGATCGAAGGCGACGACTTCGCGGATCTCCGCGACGCGCTCGAGAAGCTGCGGCTCAACGACTCGAGCTTCACGTACCAGCCCGAGTCGTCCCCGGCACTCGGGTTCGGGTTCCGGTGCGGGTTCCTCGGGCTGCTCCACATGGAGATCGTCCGCGAGCGTCTCGAGCGCGAGTTCGGGCTCGCGCTCATCGCCACCGCGCCGTCGGTCGCGTACCTCGTGCACACGAGGGCCGGGGCGACGCTCGAGGTGCACGGCCCCGCCGACATGCCGCCCGCGCAGGAGATCGACCAAATCGAAGAACCGATGCTGCGCGTGACGATCCTCACCCCGACCACCTACACCGGCACGCTGATGGAGCTGTGCCAGCAGCGGCGGGGGGTGATGCAGAAGCTCGAATACCTGTCACCCGAGCGGGTCGAGCTCGTCTACCGGATCCCGCTCGCCGAGGTCGTGATCGACTTCTTCGATCAGTTGAAGTCGCGCACGCAGGGCTACGCGAGCCTCGACTACGAGCCGGCCGGCGACGAGATCGCCAACCTCGTCAAGGTCGACATCCTCCTGAACGGCGTGCCCGCCGACGCGTTCGGCACGATCGTGCACCGCGACAAGGCATACGACTACGGGCGGCGCATGGCCGAGAAGCTGCGCGAGCTGATCCCCCGCCAGCTCTTCGACGTGCCGATCCAGGCGGCGATCGGTGGGCGGATCATCGCCCGCGAGACGGTGAAGGCGAAGCGCAAGGACGTCCTCGCGAAGTGCTACGGGGGTGACATCACCCGCAAGCGCAAGCTGCTCGAACGCCAGAAGGAAGGCAAGAAGAAGATGAAGGCGATCGGGCGCGTCGAGGTTCCCCAGGAGGCGTTCATCAGCGCGCTTCGGCTCGACGACTGAGCCCGCGGCGCGGCGTCAGCTTCGAGCCGGTTCGAGCGAGTCGACGACGATCTCGAGACTGACGTTCTCGCGCACGTTGGTCTCGACGATGCGCCGGATCCGCGAGCGCAGGTCGCTCGGCGCGACGCCGGCGAGCACCACCGCCTGGACGAGCAACCCGCCGTTGGTGTCCCGATCGAGGCCGACGGCGACGACACCGGGGAGGCATCGCAGTTCGAGCTCGAGCCGGTCGAGGTCGGTGGTCACCTCATCACCTCGCGGGCGAGCTCGCGTTGGCGCTCGCCGCCTTCGCCTCGTAGAGCCGCTGGTCCGCGACGCGGTACAGGTCGTCGACCGTCGAGGCCTCGTCGGGGCACATCGCGAGGCCCGCGGTCCACCCGACGTCGTCGGCTTCGCTGAACCCGCCTGCGCCGTGCAGGCGCTCGAGGATCGCGTCGAGCGACGACGGCCCGTCGATGTGCAGCAGCAGCGCGAACTCGTCGCCGCCGACACGCGCCGCGATGTCGCCCGAGCGCATGCCGTGACGCAATGCTTCGCCCACCTGCCGGAGCACGGCGTCGCCGCCTTGGTGGCCGAGCCGGTCGTTGATCGCCTTGAACCCGTCGAGGTCGAGCAGCACGAGCCCGAAGCTCCAGCCGTAGCGCACGCTGCGGCTGATGGCCGCCCCGAGCTGCTCGTCGAAGCCGCGCCGGTTGTACAAGCCGGTGAGCGGGTCGTGCAGCGATTCGTAGTGCAAGCGGTCGAGGCGCAGCGCGACCTCGCACAGCTTGCCGACCGCGTCGAACTCGTCGGCCTCGTCGACCATCGTCGGTTCGGTGTGGATGCCGGGACCGCGGGCGAGCAGTTTCGAGGGCATCTCGCCGAGGTCGAGCGGCCGGCGGCCCGCGTTGAAAAGCTGCAACCCGAGCACCGGGTCGTTGAGCACCGCGCGCGCCTCGCGCAGGTCCCATGTCTCGATGAGCCGGTCGAGGCAGGTGGCGATGAAGCTCACCCCGGACGGCGACACCGCGAGCTCGTTGACGAGGTCCGTTAGGAGGCTTCGGGCGCGCGCGTCAGCCGTTGCGTCACGCCTCGGCTCCGCCACCCTCCCTCCCTTGTCGTCATCCTGTAAGAGGTCCGTCATAGGGTTCCCCGCGCGCCGTGCTGCCACCTGCCGCACCCGGCCGCAGGAAGGGCGATTGCCGTCCGGAACCCCGCCAGCCTACCGAAGGGGGCCTGCCGGAAAGGGGGATCGGTAGTATCGGAACGGGTCCTCGAGCCTGTCGCACCGGCGACGGAGGCCGCCATCCAGATGCTCGACGAACGCAAAGCCGCCATCCTCCGGGCCGTCGTGGAGGAATACATCGAAACCGCCCAACCGGTGGGATCCGGCCACATCGCGCCGGTGGTGAACGTGTCGTCGGCGACCGTGCGCAACGAGATGGTCGCGCTCGAGCAGGAGGGCTACCTCCAGCAGCCGCACACCAGTGCCGGCCGCGTGCCCACCGAGAAGGGCTACCGCTACTTCGTCGACACGCTCACCGCGCCCGGCCACCTGCGAGGCGCGCAGGCCCAGCAGGTGCGCCACTTCTTCGAGAAGGCTCACGGCGAGCTCGAGGAGATGCTCGACGCCACCAGCCGGCTGCTGTCGGACCTCACCGAGCACACCGCGGTGGTGATCGGCCCGCCCCACGAGGTGGCCACCATCCGGTCGGTCAACGTCGTCGGTCTGAGCGACACCCTCGGGCTCGTCGTCGTGGTCTTCTCCAACGGCGCGGTCGACAAGCACACGCTCGAGCTGCCCGAAGGCGCCAGCCCGGACCGGCTCGCGGCTACCACCGCGCACCTGTCCGCGCACCTCACCGGCAAGTCGATCGGCGCGATCGGCCCGCTGCCGGCGACCGGCGACGAGCGCACCGACGCGATCAGCAATGCCGCGCTCGCGGCGCTCCAAGAGCAACCCGAGGGCGACGAGCAGGTCTTCGTCGGTGGCGCCTCGCGCATGGCCCTCGCCTTCGACGCTGTCGAGACCGTCCGGAAGGTGCTTGGCATCCTCGAGCAGCAGTACGTCGTGGTCACGGTGCTGCGGGACGTGCTCGACCGCGGCCTGCAGGTCGCGATCGGCAGCGAGACCGGGCTCCCGCCACTCGCCGAGTGCTCGCTGGTCGTCGCGCCGTACGAGGTGGAAGGCGAGCAGGCGGGCAGCATCGGCGTGCTCGGCCCGACCCGTATGAACTATCCGCAAGCGCTCGCCGCGGTCGCCGTCGTGAGCAAGCGACTCAGCAAGCACCTCACCGAGGGCTGAACGGGACCCGATGGCAGCGGACTACTACGAGCTCCTCGGCGTGCAGCGCGACGCCACCCAGGACGAGATCAAGCGTGCCTACCGCCGGCGCGCGCGCGAGCTGCACCCCGACACGAACCCCGACGACCCCGAAGCTGAGGCGCGGTTCAAAGAAGTCACGGTCGCATACGAGACACTGTCGGACCCGGAACGGCGCCGCCGCTACGACATGTTCGGCCCCGAAGGTGCCGCGGCCGCGGCCGCCGGTGACCCGTTCGGCTTCGGCGGCGGCCTCGGCGACATCTTCGACGCGTTCTTCGGCAGCAGCGGGTTCGGCCGCGGCGGGGGACCGGCCGGGCCGCCGCGCGGCACCGACCTCGAGGTCGTGGCCGAGGTCGACTTCGAGACAGCGGTGTTCGGCGGCGAGCAGGACATCACCGTGCGCACCGCGGTCGCGTGCGAGACCTGCCAGGCCACCGGCGCCGCGCCCGGCACCGCCGCGACGACCTGCCCCGACTGCGGTGGCACCGGCCAGATACGGCGGGTGCGCCAGTCGATCCTCGGCCAGATGGTGACGGCAGGGTCGTGCACCCGCTGCGCCGGCATGGGCCGCGTCATCGAGCAACCGTGCCCCGACTGCCGCGGCGACGGTCGAGTCGTGCGCGACAAGACCTATACCGTCGACATCCCCGCGGGTGTCGACACCGGTTCGACGTTGCGGCTCGCCGGCCGCGGCGCCGCCGGCATCCGCGGCGGCGGGTACGGCGACCTCTACGTGCACATCAAGGTGCACAGCCATCAACGCTTCCGCCGCGAGGGCTACGACCTCGTGCACGACCTCCATGTGCCGATGACCGTTGCCGCGCTCGGCGCGCACCTCGCGTTCGCCACCCTCGACGGCGACGAGGACCTCGTGATCCCGCGCGGCACCCAGTCGGGTCGCGTGTTCCGCCTGCGCGGCCGCGGCGTACCTCATGTCGACGGCCGCGGTCGGGGCGACCTGCTCGTGCGCGTGATCGTCGACATCCCCACGGACCTGTCCTCGGAGGAGGAGGACCTGCTGCGCCAGTTCGCGGCGCTGCGCGGCGAGCCGGTGGCACCGGTCGACACCGGCTTCTTCTCGCGCATCCGCTCGGCGTTCAAGTAGGTGGACACCAGCGCGGCAGCGCACGTGTTCGTCGCCGACCTCGACGCGCCGGTGCTGCAGCCGACTGATGAGCACCACCTGCGGCGTGTCCTGCGCCTGCGCGACGGCGATATCGTGACCGCAAGTGACGGTCGCGGCCGGTGGCGGCGGTGCCGGCTTGGCGCGCCGCTCGTGCCGCTCGACGAACCGGTGCTCGACCCGCGCGTCGAGCCGCCGATCACGATCGCGTTCGCGTTGGTGAAAGGCGAGCGGCCGGAGCTCGTCGTGCAGAAGCTCACCGAGGTCGGCGTCGACCGGATCGTGCCGTTCACCGCGGCTCGCTCGGTGGTGCGCTGGGACGCGGCCAAGGCCGCGCACCAACATGAACGGTTCGGAACGGTGGCGCGGCTGGCGGCGATGCAGAGCCGGCGCCCGTGGCTCCCCGAGATCGAGCCGGTGACGACGTTCGAGGACCTCGCCGCCCGCCCCGGGGTGGTGCTCGCCGACGCCTCCGGGGAGCCACCGTCGCTCGCCGGCCCGTTCGTGGCCGTCGGCCCGGAGGGCGGCTGGTCCGACGAGGAGCGGCGGGTGTTGCTGCCGCGGGTCCGGCTCGCAACGACGGTGCTACGGGCCGAGACGGCGGCGATCGCCGCCGGGGTCTTGCTCACGTCGATGCGGGCCACGATCGTGCTGGAATCGCACGGAGCGTGAATGATTGAACCCGCTCCGCTCTCGGGCGTAGATTGCCCGATGCGGGTCCAACAGCGCGGACAGCAATCAGGCGCAAGCGCACCCGGAGGCAACGGTGGAAGACGACCAGCTGGAAGACCCGACTGGCTACGGCCGCAAGGTCGGCGAGCGCCTCCGGGCGATTCGCCGCCAGAAGGGCCTCTCGCTGCAGGACGTCGAATCCGGGTCGGGACAGGAGTTCAAGGCGTCGGTGCTCGGCGCGTACGAGCGGGGCGAGCGTGCGATCTCGGTACCGCGGCTGCAGCGCCTCGCCCGCTTCTACCAGGTGCCCGTCGACCAGCTCCTGCCGCGCGAGGAAGGCGACGGGCGAGCCGACGTCGTCGACCTCACCGACTCGGCCATCGACGGACGCAGCATCACGATCGACCTGACCCGGCTCCGCGAGCTCGACAGCCCGACCGCGCAGATGCTGGTCCGCTACCTGCAGATGATCCAGGTGCAGCGGCAGGATTTCAACGGGCGGGTCCTCACCGTACGGCGTGACGACCTGCGGGCGATCGCCTGCATCCTCGACACCAGCCTCGACCAGGCGATCGACCGGCTCGATGCGTTGGGGCTGTGCCTCACGTCGTAGCCGGCTCGTTCGGCGTCTACGTCCACATCCCGTTCTGCGCGCGCCGGTGTGACTACTGCGCGTTCGCGACGTGGACCGACCGCGCCCACCTTGTCGACGAGTATCTCGACGCGTGCCGCGTCGACGTCGCCCGTCACGACGTGCCCGCCGCGACATCGGTGTTCTTCGGCGGCGGCACACCGTCGCTCGTGCCCGCGCCCGGCCTCGTGCACGTGCTCGACGCGATCGTACGCGTGCCCGACGCGGAGGTCACCGTCGAGTGCAACCCCGACACGGTCACCGCCGAACTGCTCGCCGCATACCGAGCCGCGGGGGTGACCCGGCTGTCGTTCGGTGTGCAGTCGATGGTGCCGCACGTCCTGAAGGCGCTGGGGCGCACGCACGATCCCGGCAAGGTGCGCGCCGCGGTCGAGATCGCACGCTCGTACGGGTTCTCTTCGTTCAACCTCGACCTGATCTACGGTGCCGCGGGTGAGTCGCTCGACGACTGGCGGCGCACGCTCGACGCGGTCACCGACCTCGACCCGCCGCACGTCAGCGCGTACGCGCTGACGGTCGAGCCGGGCACGCCGCTCGCCGGTGACCCAGCCCGCCATCCCGACGGCGACGACCAGGCGGCGAAGTACGAGGTGCTCACCGAGCACCTTGCCGGCGCCGGACTCGACTGGTACGAGATCTCGAACTTCGCCCGGCCCGGCCACGAGTGCCGGCACAACCTCCTGTACTGGCAGCAGGGCGACTACCTCGGCATCGGCTGCGCCGCGCACTCACACCGCGGGGGCCGGCGGTGGTGGAACGTCCGCACGCCCGAGCGCTACTGCGAACTGGTGCGCCGCGGTGTGCCGGTTGAGGCGGGCAGCGAGCACCTCGACGGCGCCGAGCGCGAGCTCGAACGGTTGCAGCTCGCGCTGCGCACCCGCGCCGGCGTGCCGGCCGGCGCGCTCCCGCTCGACGACCCGGACATCGCGGCGCTCGTGGACGTCGACGGCGGCCTGGCGGTGCTCAACCTGCGCGGCCGGCTCTTGGCGAACGAGGTGGCGCTGCGCTTGCGTACCGTCACGGAGGAACCGGCGGCAAGCTGACGACCTGCCCGGCGAAGAGCAGGTCGGGGTTCGGCAGCGGGTTCGCCTCCACTACGAGCCGCCAGTACGTCGCAACCTCGTCGTCACCGACGTCCGCGCCACGCACGTCGCGCAGGTGCGCCTCGGCGATCGACCACAAGCTGTCGCCCCGCTCGACCACCCACACCGGCGTCTGCGGCGTGTCGGGCCGCTCCGGCCGCACCTGCGTATCGGGCAGGGCGCGCACAACGGCGGTCGAAGGGGCGGGCGGCGTGAGGTCGCGGATGACCGCGACCCCCGCCGACCCGCGCGCCGGCAGCGGTGGTGGCGCCGTGACGGCCGCGAGCGAGCCTGCGCCGATCACCGCGGTCATCGCCGCCCGTAGCGACGCGCTCGACACGCGCTCGAGCACGGCGACGGCGCGCCGGTGGACGGTCCCGACCGTTGTGAGCACCGACACGAATAGGAGGTAGGCGCCGGCCACGAGCGCGGCGAGGCGCACGAGCGCGAACGTCATGCTCGCGGTGTCATGCGGCGCGTCGAGCGCGGGCGTGTGGGCGCGTAGGAGCATCAGCTCGACGAGCGCGAGCACACCGATCCACACGAGCCCGCGCGCCACGACGCGGCGGTTCATGCGCGCACCTCGATCTCCGTGCCGTCGGCGAGGACGGCGAACAGCGTCGAGCACGAGCCGACGTCCTCGGCTCGGACGTCGACGGCACCCGGCACCGTTTGTGCCGCGGGAACTTCGACCTCGCTGCCGGGCTCGGGCCACGAGTCGAACACGAACACCTCGCCGGTGGAGGGACGGACGATGGCGATCGTCGGCTGACCGTCACAGTCCCAGTCACCGAGCGCGACGCGGTCGCCCGGCGCGCCGATCTCGTAGCGGTGGCCGTCGATCGTCACCGTGCTCGGGACCGTCGCGCTCGCCACCGTGGTCGTCGAGAGCTCGGTGGTGGACGAGATCGCGCCGGTCGTCGGCGCCGCCCCGACCACCGGCGCGGCGCTCGTGCGGTTGCCGCGCCACGTGGTGATCGCGGAGAAGGCGACCACGAACGCGACGGCAACGCCCGCGGCGGCGAAGAGGCGGTGGCGGCTCGCCGGCTCCGGCGGCTCGTCACCGTCGACCGGCCGCAACGTCGCGTACGGGTCGGACGCCATGCGGCGGGTGAGCAGCCCGGTGCCGGCAGGTAGCAGCTCGTGGATGTCGGCCGCGAACCGGCGGGCCGACGGCCGGCGCAGCGGCTCCTCGTCGGCAGCCTGGTCGGCGAGGGTCAACAGCGAGCGGCGGAGGTAGCCCTGCCACGGCCGCGCCCGCACGAAGCGCCGGTCGGGGATCGGCTCGAGATCGACGCCCTCACCGACGACGAGCGCGCGCAGCATCGTGCCGAGGGCGAACACATCGGTCGCCGGCGACAGCGGCGTGCCCGGCTCCGCGGCCGGGTCGCGGTACTCGGCAATTGCCGGTGGTGCGGGCGGGGGGACGGTCCCGATCTCGGCCGCGCCCGCGAACCCGCACAGCACCGGCCGGCCCTCCTCGCCGAGGACGACGTGCGACGGGTCGAGCCGGCCGTGCACGACACCGAGTTGGTGGAGGTCGGCGACGGTGCTCGCCACCGTCGCAACAAGCCCGGCGGCGCGCTCGACGGGCAGGCGCGGCACGGTGTCGAGTGAGTGCGAGCCGGCGTACGAGGTCGTGATCGTGGTTGCTTCACCCGCGTCCTCGCAGGAGACCAGCTCGACCACGCCCGGATGGCGGGCACGCTGCAGCATGGCCGCCTCGTGGCGCAGCCGCGCTCGCCCCGCGCCGTCGGTCGCGCGCTTGCACGCCAGGACCCGCCCGTCCTCCGCGACCGCAGTGGTGACCCCAGCCGGCATGGCAAGAGAGTGTAGGAAATAGATGGAAAGTTGTCCAGAGTCGTTCAGTCGAGGTCGGCGGTGGCCGACGCGCGGACCAGCGCGCTGCGGCTCATCCCGGCGATGGCGGGGACGAACACGTAGTCGACCCGCGCGACCAGGGTCACCCGGAGCCGGGTCGGGCCGAGCTGGTCGATCACCGGCGGTGCGGTGAGCGTGAGGCCGGTGCCGTGGGCCGCGAGCGATGCTGTGACCGCGTCGCGCACGCGCCGGCCGTCGAGCGCGACGCCATCGCCGCGGCGCAGCGCCGCCTGGTCGAGTCCCCACGTGAGCGCGTCGTTGACCGCGGCTTCGGCCGCCGTCTGCAGCTCCTGCTTCTGCAGGTACAGGTGCGCGTAGTCGACGGTGATCGCGCCGAGGATGAGCAGCACCAGCACCGCGGCCGGCATCAGCATGAGAACCGAACCGCGTTCAGCCACCGCAGGTCGCCTCACCCGGGACGTCGTTGCGGAACGGATCAACCACCTCGCTGTGGCTGGCGCGAACGTCGAATCCGTGCCCGAAGCCGCCCACGAACGGCAACGTCACCGCGGGAACGGGGTACGACACGGTGAAAGTCACCCGCTGGCACCGCTCGAAGGACGACGCGCCGGTGGGGCCGCGCACCGTTGCTCGAGCCGGGTCGCGACCGTGCGCCGCGATCGCATCGAGGGCGGCGTCGCCCGCAGCCGCCGCGCCGGTCGCATGGTCGGGTGCTTCGACGTAGGTGCGCGCTGCTTCGCGCGCGGCGGACGTCACCGTCATCTTCACGTCGATGACCGCCCACGCGTTCACGACCAGCATCGCGCCGACGACGAACAGCAGCAGGCCGAACGGGATCGCTTCGATGCCGGCGATCTGCCCGCGGTCGCCATGGCACCTCATCGGTCGCGCTCCACGCGGGCGACGACCGTGCGGTCGATGACGTCGTGGCCGACCAGGTGGTCGATCGGCGGCGCGAGCAGGCGTGGGTTCACCGCCCGAACGTGGAGGCGCACGACGTCGGGATCGGACAGGTCCCACTCGAACGACACCCGCTGGTGGTACGCGCCGAGCAGCGACCGGGCGTGCGCCTCGGCGGCGTCGAGGCGCTCCGCGCCCGGCGGCTGCTCGGGCGCGGTCGCGACCGATCGCGCCGCGTCGTATGCCGCCGACGTCACGACCGAGGTGGCGTACTGGTTGAACAGGAGCTGGACGGCGAAGAACAGGAAGCCGAGGAAGACCAGCAGACCGAACGACGTGCTGAGCAGACCGGCTGCGCGCTCCCGCTCCGCCTTCGCGTCAGCCGCCACCGCCGATGTTGTCGACGGTCGTGCTCGCCTTGTTGCCCGAGCTCGTCAGGATCTGCGTGAAGATCACGTACATCGCCGCGCCGAGGAACGCGACGATGAGCACGGCGATCGCGGTCGAGATCACCCCTTCACCTCGGTCGCCACCGGCTCGCGCGCCCGCCCGCCTCACGGCCGAACGGACGAGCAGGCAGGTCCACACGACGGCATCGCCCAGCATTGTTCCCTCCTATGACTCGGTGAAGAGGCGCATCGCCTCGATGAACGGGATGGCGAGGAAGATCACCCCCGGGACCAGGGTGGCGACGGTGACCGGGATCCAGACCTGCTGGCCTCGGCGCTCGACGGTCTCGACGAGCTCGCGATGGACGTCGCGCCGGATGGCGCGCGCCTCCTCCGCGATGAGACGTCCGAGGTCGCCGGCTTCGCGGTTGAGCGCGAGCACCGATACGAGGCGGTCGAGCGCGGGCACCTGCTCGAGCTCGGCCCACTCGCGCAGCGCGTCCACCTCGCCGACTCCCTGGCGGATCCGGCTGCACACCACGGTGAGGTCCTGGCCGCAGCTCCCCTTGCCGCGCGCCGCGAGACGGTTCAGCGCGGCACCCAGCGAGTACCCAGCGCTCAAGAGCATGCCGAGCTGCTCCGCGACCACGGGCAGTTCGAGGAACAGGTGCCGCTGCCAGCGCGCCGACGCGGATGCAAGTTGCTGCTCGACGACGAGGAACGCGAGCAGGGGTGCGCCCGCGACGAAGAGCAGCCCGACGGCCGTCGGGACCCGCGCCGCGACCGCGATGACGAGGCCGGCCGCGGCCGCGAGCGCGCTCCAGCGCGCCTGGCGGAGCCGGAAGCCGGTCGCGTCGAGCGGCGCGTGCACGCGGCTCAGCCGTGTCGCGACGTCCTCTTCGACACCGAACATGCGGGCGAGGCGGGCACCGAGCTCGCGCGACAACGGCGCCACGACTTCGCGGAACGGCTCGACGGACAGCGCGCCGGCGCGCCAGCGCGGCGCGGTCGCAGGCGCGGTGTACGGCCGCAGCCGCTCGACGAGCGGCCGCCGGTCGAACCACGGAAGTCGGGACAACACGAGGGTGGCGCCGACCCACATCGCGACCGACGCAGCGACGGCGAGCCTCATTCGGAGAACACCCGTTGCTCTGCTGGCAGCTTCATGAGCTGCGCGGCCCAGACCCAGCAGAGCGCGACCATCCCGATCCCGACCAGCACGAGCAGCTGGCCCGCGGGCGTGCGGTACGCGTCCCGTCCGTTGCCGACCGAGACGCCGGCCAGCGCCATGCCGGCCGGCACGAGCAGCACGAACCGGCGCGCGAACCGAACCCCGGCCTGCTTGGCGCGGGCGTCCTTTCGTCCCTGCGCGTCGAGGATGCGGTCCTCGACCAGCGCGGCCAGGCGGCGGTCGACGTCGCTGCCGCCGAGGTCGTGCGCGATGAGCAACGTCTCGAGCGTCGCGTCGGCGGTGGGATCCGCGAGCCGCGCCTTGAGGACGGCGACGGTACGTTCGAAGTCGGTCGACAGCAGCCACTCGCGATGGCCGGCTTCGAAGGCGTCACGCAGCTCCCGTGGGCCGCGACGGCCGACGTCGAACAGCGCCTGGGGGATCGACCGGCCGAGCGCGCTCGCCTGGATGCGGATCTCCTCGATCAGGCGCGGCCAGCTGTCCTGGGCCGCGGCGAGCCGCGCCGCGCGCCGGGCGCGGGACGACGCCAGCGGAGTCGACGCCGCGAACAGGCCGACCGCGAGCGCGGGGAGGGCGCCGGCGAACAAAACGTACGCGCACGCGGCTCCGGCGACGAACAATGCGGCCATCACGCCCGCGAACTCCGACCAGCGCACATCGGCGAGGCCCGCCTGCACGAGCCAGTCGTGCCGGCGCGCCGCGCGCACCGGCGGCCGTGTCCGCGCGCCGCGCCGGCCGGTGCCGTCGCGGTTCATCACCAGCTCGTGGTGGAGCAGGTGTACGCCGGTCGCCGCGGCGATCGCGGCGAGCACCGCGATCATGAGTCGTGCTCCGGCGCGATGGCGGGCGCGAGGAGGTCGCGCACGTCGAAGCCGGCCTCGCGCAACGACCGCTCGCATCGGACAGGAACGTTGCCCGTCCACCCGAGCGAACCGTCCGCGGTCGCCCGCCGGAACACCTCGGTGATCGTGAACTGCAACGCGTCGGGACCGCCGGCGAGGTCCTCGACCGTCGCGATCTCGTCGACGACGATGTGGCCGCGCGTGCGAGTGCAGTGCACGACCACGTCGATGGACTCGCTGACCAGGGAGTTCAACGCAGACATCGGCAGCTCGTTGCCGACGTCGGCGAGCTGGCAGATGAACCGCAGCCGGGTCAGCGCCTGCCGGGCCGACCCCGCGTGGATCGTTGTGAGGCCGTTTACCCCCGACGACAGCGTGAGCAGCAGTGGGAGCGCCTCGCGGTCGCGGACCTCGCCGACGATCGCGACGTCCGGGGCCATGCGCAAGAACCCGGCAACGAGCCGGCGCAGGTCGACCTCGGGACGATCGAGGCGCGCAGGCCGGGTCTGCATCGACGCGACGTTCGGTAGCGGCACGTCTGCCTCGAACACCTCCTCGGCGATGACGACTCGCAGCGACGGGTCGAGCTCCGCGGAGAGGCAGGACAGCATCGTCGTCTTCCCCGACCCCGGTGGGCCGGCGACCACGATGGATAGCCGTGCCTGCACACAGGCCCGCAGGAACGCGGCAGCCGGCGCGGTCAACATGCCTCGCTCCACCAGCTCGTCAAGCGTGCGGAAGGCGACACCGGTGAACTTGCGGATGTTGACCATGACGTGACCGCCTCGGCTGATGTCCGAGTGGACGATGTGCAGCCGAGCCCCGTCATCGAGTTGCGCGTCCTGCAAGCCTTCGGTCGCGTCGAGCTTGCGATGCGCCGACGAGGCGTCGTTCAGGATCTTGGTCAGCGTGCGCACGACGTGGTCGTCGTCGTGGAAGACCTCGTTGTGGTAGCCGCTCTCGCCGCGATGGCGCTTCACGAAGATCTGGTCGGGGGCGTTGATCATCACCTCCCACACGTCGTCGTCGGCGAGCAGCGGCTCGAGCGGTCCGTAGCCGGCCAGGTTGCGGAACGCACGCTCGGCCACGGCGGCGGGATCGGCGAGGTCGTAGGGCCGGCGCCCTCGCTTGTAGTCGTCGCTCCAGCGCGCGACCTCGTCGTCGATCAATGCCCGCAACTTCGCGGCACCGTCATCGCCCGACATGTCGAGCGAGATCTCCTTCGCGCGCTCCTGCACCGCGTGCTCGATCTCGGCGAGCGGCGAGTCGACGGCGCGCCCTGTCACCCCACCGGCTCCTCGTCGTACCAGCTACCGAGTGACCCCGGCTCGACCGGAACCGGCTCGCCGTCCGCTGCCGCCCCGGACGCCGACGCCCGCTCGACCATCACGTCGACGGCGCGGGTGAGCGGCTGTACGAGCTTGCCGGGCAGGACAGCGCCGCGGTGGGCGAGCTCCTCGAGCCGGCGTCGGTCGGGGAGGAACACCGGCGACGCAGCCGGCTCCCGCCCCGCCATGGTGCCCGCCGCGAGCTGCGCGATCGCGGCGGTGATCTCGCTGCGGGCTCGAGGGTTGCGCGGTGCCCGGTTGACCACCGGGAGCACCCGGTGCCCGTCGACGCCAGCGCCGGCCAGCGCGTGCAGCGTCCGCACGAGCCTGCCGATGCCTCGCAGACCGGGGACCGACACCACCACGACCACGTCCGCGGCGCGCACCACGGTGCGCGCCATGAGGTTGCGTTCCTCGACGTCCATCGACCCGCACTCGCGCTCACCTTCGAAGTCGGCGGTGACGTCGGCGACGACGACGGTGTACGCCTGCCGCAGGCTGTCGAGCGCGGCGGCGAAGGCGCGGGGCCGGATCGCGGTCCAGTCGCGGTGGCGGCGCAGGCCGAGCAGCAGGTCGTAGCCGCGGTCGGTGACCGCGAGCGTGAGCGACCGGACGTCGTCGGCCGCGGGCTGCCCGGCGCGGTGCGCGTCGACCAGCTCCTGCACGCCGGGCACGATGTCACCGGCGTCGTGCAGCAGCGCCTGGTCGGCGTCGAGGGCGAAATCCGCGAGCACGACGAGACCCGCCGAGCGCACGTCGTCGCCGTAGCCCTGCGCGAGCGCCATGGCCGCGGTCGACACGCCCGCGCCGGGCGTGCCCGTTACGGCGACGAGGGTCCCGCGCCACTCGCGGGCGGTCGAGCCTTCCCGCGGCGTGGCGATGGCCTCGTCGAGGCCGACCCGCACCGCATGTGCCGCGAGCACGCCGAGCAGGTCGTCGCGATCGAAGTCGGCAGGCAGCACCGCCGACGCTCCGAGCGCGACCCAGTCGCGCGACGCGATGCCGTCGTCGACGACGATGACCGCGCAACCGCACGACACCGCGTCGTCGATCAGGTCGCGGTCGAGCCCCGGCACCCGCGCGTCGACGAGCAGCGCGGAGAGGGGGCGTCCGGTCCGGAGCCGGGCGCGGACCTCCTCGACGGTGAGGCACTTGAGGAACTCGACCGGCACGGCTGCCGCGTTCGACCAGCGGGCCACGTCGCGGAACCAGGACGAGCGAGCGTGCGCGAGTCCGAGCGCGACGTAGCGACCGCTCCGCGCCACGTCAGCCGTCTTCGCCTGGTGGCCGGTACGACGACGAGGTGCCGGCGTCGCGCACACCCGTCGACCGCACGATCGTGACCTTGCCGGCCTGTGACGCGTGCGTCACCGCAAGCGCTTCGTCGGCGCTGGCGACCGCGAGCACGAGGACGGTGCTGTCCGACGCGTTCAGCGCGCTACGAGAGCCGCTGTCGACGCGGCGGACCTCTGCGCCGCGCGCGACGACGAGGGTCCGCGCGCCGCCGCTGCCGTCGAACGTCGCGTAGACGTCGACCTTCTCGCCGGGCTGCAGCGCGCCGTCGACCGCGCGAGCGCGCTCGACCGGAATCGACAGCTGCACACGATGGTCGGCCACGCCATCGCCGGCGATCGCGCTGTCCTGCACGAGCACGCCTTCGCCGAGTGGGATCAGCGCGAGGTGCCCGATCACCTCGCCCGCATCGGTGAAGGCATGGGCGGCGACGCCGTCGGTCAGCGAGAGCGAGGCGAGGCGAACGTCGGCGGCTGTGATCGTCTCACCCGCAGGAAGCGATCGAGCCATCACCACGTAGGACCGTCCCGCGGTGGCGGTGTCGCGGGAGGCGGCCACGTAGACCCCGACGGCGGCGGCAGCCACCAGGAAACCGCCCACCACCGCCCGGCCACTGGGTAGGGTGCGGCGCCGGGCGACGGTGCGGCGCGGTCCGCCGTCGGCGGCCGCGGACGCCGTCGCTGTCGCCCAAGGTGCTCCCACCCCCACCGGCTGCTGTTTTGGACGCCGGAGGCGACGGCACCTGCCGGTGACGCAGAGAATTCATCTGAGGGCATGAAACGCACGAAGAAGGGGTGTAAGGTCGTTCGTCGTGAGTGAGATCCGATGGCTGTCGACCGCCGAGGCCGCCAAGCGTCTGGGCATCACCCCCCGCACGCTGTACCGCTTCATCGACCAGGGCGACATCCCCGCGTACCGGTTCGGGCGGGTGATCCGGTTGAAGGAGGACGAGGTCGACGCGTTCATCGAGTCGTGCCGGATCGAGCCGGGCTCGCTCGAGCACCTCTACCCCGAGCCGGTCGAGCCGCCGAAATGAGCGACTCGGGCGTCAGCCGACCAGGCTGATCTCCGCGATCGCCGCGATCGCGACGAACACCGGTGCCGGCGGCCGGCCGTCGACCCGCACGGTGACGACGTCGCGGCCCACCGTGCGCAGCTCGCCGGCGATGCCCTCGCCTCCCGCATGGGTCACCACGAGGACACGGGGTCGCTCCTCGGCCAGCGTGGCGAGCGCCTCGTCGAGGGTGGCGGTCAGCGCCAGCGCACGGTCGCCGGTGGCCGCGGTCCCGCTCCGGGCCCGGACGGCGGCGATGCCGGCATAGGCGAGCAGCACCTCGCGGCCTGCCGCGGTCCGCAGCGCGCAGAAGTCCCGCGCCACGGCCGCGATCGTGCCGCGGTGGCGCCGGCCGCCTGGGCCGTCGACCACCACCGGAGTGCCGTGCTCGGCGAGGTCGACGAGCACGCCCGCGAACGTCGAGGACTCCTCGGCCTGGGTCAGCAGCCACCGCTCGCGGGCGCGGCGCGCGGCCGCGTCGTCGGCACGCAGCTCGGCCACCCAGCGGTCGAGGCGAGCCAGCAGGTCGGCCCCCAGGAGCCCGTCGGCCCGCGCCCGGCGGGGAGAGTCCACCTCGCGACGGTACGCTCGAAAGACCAATGAGCTCGACTCAGGTCAAGATCAGTGTGCCGGGCAACCACCTCATGGCCGGGTTGCTCGGCCAGCGCGACGAGCTGCTGCGGCTCGTGGAGGGCAGCTTCGGCGACGTCGAGATCCACGTGCGGGGCAACGAGATCACCATCGCCGGCGACCCCGTGGAGGCGGACCGGGTCGGGCGCCTGTTCGAGGAGCTGGTGATCCTGCTGCAGCAGGGCCACCGGCTCGAGCCCGCCGGCGTGACCCGCACGATCGACATGGTGAAGGCCGACGAGCGGCCGTCCGAAGTGCTCGCCGCCGAGGTGCTGCGGTCGGCGCGGGGCCGAGCCGTGCGACCCAAGTCGAGCGGGCAGAAGCGCTACGTCGACGCCATCCGCGACAACGTCATCACCTTCGGGATCGGCCCTGCCGGCACCGGCAAGAGCTGGCTCGCGGTCGCAATGGCGGTGCAGGCGTTGCAGAGCAAGGACATCGACCGCATCATCCTCACGCGCCCCGCGGTCGAAGCGGGCGAGCGCCTCGGGTTCCTGCCCGGCGACATCATGGCGAAGGTCGACCCGTACCTGCGCCCGCTGTACGACGCGCTCTACGACATGGTCGAGCCGGAAGGCGCGCAGCGGCTGCTGGAGCGAGGCACGGTGGAGGTCGCGCCCCTCGCGTTCATGCGCGGCCGCACGCTCAACCGCAGCTTCATCATTCTCGACGAGGCGCAGAACACCTCGCCCGAGCAGATGAAGATGTTCCTCACACGCATCGGGTTCGGGTCGAAGGTCGTCATCACCGGCGACGTGACGCAGGTCGATGTGCAGGGCGGCCGGAGCGGGCTGCTCGGCCTCGAACGGATCCTGTCGGGCATCGACGGGCTCGCCTTCGTGCATCTCACGAGCCGCGACGTCGTCCGCCACCGCATCGTCCAGGACATCGTGGACGCGTACGAGCGCGCCGGCTCGTCGCCCGACCGCGGGTGAGCGCTCGGTGACCGAACCCGGTTATCCCCTCACGTCGAAGCGGCGCCGCCTGCCGGACGAGGGCCACATCGAGGTGTTCGTCGCGGACGAGCAGTCCGCCCATCCCGTCGACAGCGCGCGCTGGCAGCTGCTCGCCGAGCAGGTGCTCGAGGCGGAACGGATCCGCGGTGAAGCGGAGCTGTCGCTGCTGTTCGTCGACGAGGCGACGATGGCGGAGCTGAACAAGCGGTTCATGGACGCGGAGGGCCCGACCGACGTGCTCGCCTTCCCGCTCGAGGACGATCTCGTCGGCGCCGGCCGCTGGCCGGACAACGGCCCCACCGGGCCGGCGAACAACCGCGTCGAGCTCGACGAGGCGCCGCTGCTGCTCGGTGACGTGGTGATCTGCCCGGCGGTCGCGGCGAAGAACGCCGCCGAGCACGCGGCCACCTACGACGACGAGCTGGCACTGCTGGTCGTGCACGGGATCCTGCACGTGCTCGGGATGGACCATGCCGACCCGGAGGAAGAGGCGGCGATGCAGGCGAAGGAACAGGACCTGCTCGGCCGCTTCCACTGGAAGTGAGCGGCACCGAGGTCACCGGGATCCTGGCGTTCGCCGGTCTCGTCGCGCTGGCGGCGGTGCTCGCGGTCGCGGAGACGAGCCTCACCCACCTGAGCCGGGCGCGCGCCGCGCGCCTGGCCGACGCGGGCGACCCCCGCGCCGCGACCCTCGAGTCGCTGCTCGAGCACCGGGAGCGGGTGCTCAACCCGGTGCTGCTCGTGCTGCTTGCCTGCCATCTCGCGGCAGCCACGATCGTGGCGGTGCTCGCCGCCGACCGCTGGGGTGCGCTGGGTGTCGTGCTCACATTCGTCGTCGAGCTGGTGGTGGTCTTCGTGCTCGCCGAAGCCGTGCCGAAGACGTACGCGCTGCTCGCCACCGAGCGGGCCGCGCTGCGGGTCACGCCGCTCGCCGCCGCGCTCGCGTTCGTGGCGCCGCTGCGGTGGCTCGCCCGCGTGCTGATCGCCGCCGCCAACTTCATCATCCCCGGTCCCGGTCGCGCCGAGGGGCCGACGATCACCGAGGACGACCTGGTTGCGTTCGCCGGCGTCGCGGTCGAGGACGCGGCGATCGAGGCGGAGGAGCGGCAGCTCATCGAGAACACGATCGAGTTCGGCGACACGATCGTGCGCGAGGTCATGGTCCCGCGCCCCGACATGGTCACTGTCAGCGGTGACTTCCACGTCGGCGACGTTATGGAGGTCGTGATCCTCAACGGGTTCAGCCGGCTACCGGTGACCGGCGACGGTATCGACGACGTGATCGGTGTCGTCTACGCGAAGGACCTCATGCGCGCCGAGCGCGACGGGCGCGCCGAGGCGCCGGTGACCGAGTTCCTCAGGCCCGCGACGTTCGTGCCCGAGACGAAGAAGGTCGCGTCGCTGCTGCGTGAGATGCAGGCCGAGCGGGTGCACCTCGCGATCGTCGTCGACGAGTACGGCGGCACCGCTGGGCTCGTCACGCTCGAGGACCTCATCGAGGAGCTGGTCGGCGAGATCGTCGACGAGTACGACGTCGAGGAAGCGCGGCTCGAAGAGCTGCCGACCGGCGAGCTGCGGGTCAATGCCCGCATGAACATCGACGATGTGAACGAGCTGATCGATGGCGAGCTGCCGGATGGCGACTGGGACTCGGTCGGCGGACTGCTCATCGGTCTGCTCGGGCACGTACCCGTCGAAGGCGAGGTCGCGGAGGTCGACGGGGTGCGGCTGCGGGCCGAGAAGGTGACCGGCAGGCGCATCGGGCGCGTCGTCATCACCAAGCGAGCATCGTGAGGTCGGGGTTCTGCTCGATCGTGGGCCGGCCCAACGTCGGCAAGTCCACGCTGCTGAACGCGATCGTCGGCACGAAGGTCACGATCGTGTCGGACAAGCCGCAGACGACCCGCACGCAGGTGCGCGGCGTGCTGAACCGGCCGGACGCGCAAGTGGTGTTCGTCGACACGCCCGGCATCCACAAGCCGCGCACGCTGCTCGGTGAGCGGTTGAACGACGTCGCGGCCGGCACGCTGCGCAACGTCGACGTCGTGGTGTTCGTCGTCGACGCCACCGCGCCGATCGGCCGCGGCGACGAGTTCGTGGCGGCACGCGTGCCCCGCGACGCGCTCGCCGCCGTGAACAAGATCGACCTGGCGTCGCCCGTGCAGGTGCTCGAGCAGTTGCGCGCCGCGTCGGCGTTCGAGCTGAGCGAGTACTTCCCGGTGTCGGCCCGCACGGGCGAGGGCGTCATCGATTTGGTCGACGCCATCGTCGCCCGCATGCCGGAAGGTCCCGCGTACTACCCGGAGGACGTGGTCACCGACGTGCCCGAGGCGTTCTGGGTGGCCGAGTTGGTCCGCGAGCAGCTCCTCGCGGTGGTGCGCGACGAGTTGCCGCACTCGATCGCGGCGCGGGTGACCGAGTGGGACTGGCCCCGCGTTCGCGTCGAGATCCTCGTGGAGCGCGAGTCGCAGAAGGGCATCGTGATCGGCCGGCGCGGCTCGGTGCTCAAGCAGGTCGGCGCGGCCGTGCGCGAGCAGCTTCCCGAGGGTGCGTACCTCGAGCTGTTCGTCAAGGTGGACAAGGACTGGCAGCGTCACGCGCGGGCCCTCGAGCGCCTCGGCTACTGAACGCCCACGCCCGCCAGTCGATCCGCTCCCCGCTCGGATGCCGGTACGGCCGCACCGGTGGCGGCAGCGGGTCGATGGGGGGTGACGTACCCCGTGCGCCGATGGACCGGCCGTGCCGGTCGACGAACTCGAGCCCGTCGAGGCGATCCGCGTCGCCCCGGATGTCGAACGCGCCCTGGTGGTGCAGCCGGTGGTGGCGCGGGCAGAGCGCGCACAGGTTGGTGGTGCAGGTCGGCCCGCCGTCCTCCCAGTGCACGATGTGGTGGACGTGCAACCATCGCCGTTGGGTGCACCCCGGCATGCGGCAGCCGCCGTCGCGCTGCTCGACGATGGCACGGAGGCGGTCGTCGACGGTGCGCAGGCGGGGCGAGAGCGCCACGAGCGCGCCGTTCGCCTTGACCGCGGCGCGCAGGTCCGCGTCGCAGGTGAGGTGACGGCGCAGCGCGTCGGGCAGCACCTCGCCGAGGTGCAGTCGGGCGTTGCGCCGGCTGGCATCGAGGTGCACGAGCACCTGGAAGCGGTCAGCCGGCCGCCGGGTCGTGTCGCCGGCAGCAGCCTGGAGCGCCAGTTCGCCAACGCGCGCGAGCCCGTCGGCCCAGCTGACCGACAGCGGGCTCCCGTTCGCCGCGTCGGAGTGGCGCTCGGCGAACACCTGTGCTCGGGCGGCGACGAGCGCCCGCTCGACCACCGCGCCGTCGTCGAGGGGGAGGTTGGCGCGCAACACCCACCGATCGGCGACCGTGCCGAACGTGACCGAGGCCGGCCGTTCCTCCTGCGGGGGCGCCGGCCGTGCGGGACAGGCGCGCACTAGCCGGGCGAGCTGCGTGTGCAGCATCCGCTCGGCATGCTCGGCCACGTCGCCGTCGTGGCCGGCCGGGACGCGGCGGGCGATGAGCGCCATCGACTCCTCGGCAAGCTGGCCGCGCTCGAACACCGCGCTCGACGCCGGGAGCTCGGCCCGCCGGCGGGCGATCTGCACCAGGCCGGCGGCCCGGCCCGGCGACACGCCGCACTGCCAGGTGACCCAGTGCTCCGCGGATCGGATGCCGGCCGCGTGGGTCCACAGGTCGCGCTCGACCACCTCGCCGATCACCTCGACGAGCGCGGCAGTGGCCGCGTTGATCGTCGCCATGAGCGACCGGATCCGGGACTCGGCCCGGTCGTGTGCGGCCACCAACTCCATGGTCGCCATTGTCCCCAGGGGGTGTGACACGGCCCGCGGCCGACGTGCCCGCTCCCGCCAGCTCAGCGAAACGAGCGCAGGAACGCCTCCACCTCGGCCCGGTCGCGGGTGCGGCGCATCGGCGGCAGGGCGTTCACGATCTCCCACCGGTAGCGGGCCGTGGCCAGGCGAGGGTCGAGCACCGCGACCACGCCCCGGTCGTCCGCGGTGCGGATCAGCCGGCCTGCACCCTGGGCGAGCAGCGTCGCCGCCCGCGGCAGGTCGACGACAGCGAACGCGTTCGCCCGGGCCCGCTCCCGCCGCGCTTGCAGCAGCGGCTCGTCGGGCCGCGGGAAGGGCAGCCGGTCGATCGTGACCAGCGACAGGGTCGCGCCGGGGACGTCGACCCCCTGCCAGAAGCCCATCGTGGCGAACAGGCACGACGTCTCGTCGTCGGAAAAGGCGCGGACCAGCGCCGGCTTCGGCAGCGACGTCTGGTCGAGCACCATGAACGGCAGTCGGGGCCGGAGCGCGTCGATGGCCGCGTGCATCGCCGACCACGACGTGAACAGCGCGAGCGTGCGGCCCCCGGCGGCGAGGATGAGCGCCTCGAGCTCGGCGTGCATCGCGTCCTCGTAGCCGGCGGCGCGCGGGTCGGGCAGGTGCGCGGCGCAGTACAGGATCGCGTTCGTTCCGTAGTCGAAGGGGCTGCCGACGTCGGCCACGTCGTGGTCGTCGGGCGGCAGGCCGAGCTTGACCGGCAGCGAGCGGGGGATCGTCGCGCTGGTGAGGATGGCGGTGACGCTCGCCCACAACGGCTCGAGCGTGGGCGCGACGTCGATGGGTGCGACCTTGAGCCGCGGCGCGTAGGGCGGACCCTCGACCCACGACACGTCGGTGTCGGGCACCTGCGCGACGATGGCGAGCTCGCCGGCGAGGGCGCTCGCCGCCTTCAGCGCGCGGAGCTTGCGGTTGGCGACACCCTCCGCGTCGCTCGCGATCGAACGGAGCGCGGCGAGCGTCCGGTCGACCCGGCCGGCGCCGGCGTCGACCGCGGCGCGCAGAACCTCGTCGAGACCGCGCAGCCGGCGGCCGCGATGCACGGCGAGCGCGTCGTTGAACTGGACGGCGGATGCCTCGAGGTCGCCGATCAACCGGTCGTCGTGCACGATCGTCCTCGCGGCGCGCGCCAGCGCGGTGAACGAGGTGCCGCCGACCTCGAGGCCGGCGGTCGCGGAGATCACCTCTTCGAGCTGGTGGGCTTCGTCGAACACGACGATGTCGTGGTCGGGCAGGACCATGCCGCCCGACGCGAGATGCAGCCCGTACAGGTGGGTGTTGACGACGACCACGTCGGCGGCGGCCGCGGCGGCGCGCGCCCGCTCCGCGAAGCACGCCTCACCGATCGGACAGCGCGTCGCGCCCGGGCACTCACGGGCGCTGACCGACAGCGCAGCCCACGCGTTCGCCGATGGTTCGAACGTGAGGTCGGCGCGGTCGCCGGAGTCGGTCTCGGTTCCCCACTCGATCAGGCGCAGCAGCTCGCTGCGTGGCGCGCGGTCAGCGAGGGGATCGAGCGTCGACATCGCGAGCTGCTCGCCGCCCGCCCCGCCGGTCGCCTCGAGCACCTCCTTTGCCCGCTGCAGGCACAGGTAGTTGGCGCGGCCCTTCAACGACGCGAACGTGAACCGCCGGTCGAGGTGGGCGGCGAGGAACGGCAGGTCCTTGCCGACGAGCTGGTCCTGCAACGCCTTCGTCGCGGTCGCGACGACGGTCGTGCGTCCCGACAGGATGGCCGGGATCAGGTAGGCGAGCGTCTTGCCGGTGCCCGTTCCCGCTTGCACCACGAGGTGCCGGCGCGTCGCGATCGCGGTCTCGACGGCCGCGGCCATGCGGCGCTGGCCGTCGCGAGCCTCGCCGCCTCCGGGCAGCTCGCGCACGGCCGCATCGAGCGCGGCCACGGCATCCATGCTCCCATCGTGCCTCCGCTAGGGCACCGCGTGGCTCACCACCCCACCGCGGTTGGCCGCCACGGGCACCTCGCCGGGCATTCGGGGCGCCTCGATCTCGACGGTGACCGTGCCCCGGTCGTGCTCGTAGAGGACCACGTTGAGGATCGACGCGTACACGAGCAGGCGGCCGAACAGGAACAGCCACGCCAGCACCGCGAAAACCGTGCCGAGCGAGCCGTACAGCGCCGAGGAGTTCGCAACGGTACGAGCCAAGACGTAGGGGCCGGCCGTCGTCAGCACTTGCAGGCCGACGCCCGCGACCACGGCACCGGGAAGAAGCGCGCGCCACCCGACCTTGCGCGTGCCGAGCATCGCGAACGTGACCCAGACGACGGCGATGTTCACCGCGACGGTCGGCACGATCGCAAGCGGCGCGGCCCACGGGGGCAGCACTCCCACCACGAGGGTTGTGGTCGCAATCGCCGCGGTGAGCAACGCGCCGATTGCCAGCAGCCACAGCGCGGCGATACCTCGCCGTCGCAACCCGCCGGCCTTCACCTGCCAGGCCTTGTCGATCGCCCGCTGTATGGCGACCACGATGCCGATGGCCGACCAAGCGAGACCGGCGAACCCGACGATCGAAGCGGCCTGCCGGCTGTGCCGCGCGGCGGTGACCGCGTCGCGCACCATGTCCGCGGTCGAGCCGGTCAGTCCCAGGCGGTCGATGATCGAACCGGCCAGGTCGACGTGGCCGACCGCGACGTAGCCGATGACGGCGGTTCCCGCCAGCAGTGCCGGGAACAGTGACACGAACAGGTTGAGGGTCACCCCGGCCGCGACCATCCCGCCTTCGAGCTCACCGAAGCGCTCGTGGGTGGCCATCGTGACGTCGAACCAGTGCCATCGCCCTCGCAGGCGGGTCAGCCGGTCGCGCACCGCGGCCGAGTACCCGCCCAGCGGTAGCTTGCAAACCGTGGATCCCCTCCCCGGCTTCCGCACCGCGCGCGACCTGCCGGGCATCGACCCCGATCGCGTGCCGGTGCACGTGGCCGCGGTCATGGACGGCAACGGCCGGTGGGCGAAGGGCCGAGGGTTGAAGCGCACCGAGGGCCACGCCGCCGGCGAGCACGCGCTGTTCGACACGGTGGAAGGAGCGCTCGAGCTCGGCGTGCAGTGGTTCACCGTCTACGCGTTCTCCACCGAGAACTGGCGCCGGCCGATCGACGAGGTCCGGTTCCTCATGAACTTCAACGAGGGCATCCTCGTGCGCCATCGCGACCAACTCGACGACTGGGGTGTCCGCATCCGCTTCGCCGGCCGTCGCGACTGGCGCGTGCCACGACGCGTGCTGCGCCGCATCGAGGAGTCCGAGGCGCTCACCCGCGGCAACCGGCGGATGACGTTCACGATCGCGTTCAACTACGGCGGGCGCGCGGAGATCGTCGACGCGGTCCGGGCGATCGTCGAGGCGAAGATCCCGGCGAACAAGGTGACCGAACGGACGATCCACGAGCACCTGTACGCGCCCGACATGCCCGACCCTGACATGGTGATCCGCACGTCGGGGGAGTACCGGATCTCGAACTTCCTGCTCTGGGAGCTGGCGTACAGCGAGCTGGTCTTCACCGACGTGTTGTGGCCGGACTTCCGGCGCGAGCACCTCTTCGACGCGGTTCGTGAGTACCAGCGTCGCGAGCGGCGCTTCGGCGCGATCGAGGGCTGAGGCGACGACATGGCCCTCTACCGCGACGAGGCCGTCGTGCTCCGGACCTACAGGCTCGGCGAGGCCGACCGGATCGTCGTGCTGTTCACGAAGGGTCGCGGGAAGGTCCGTGCAGTCGGCAAGGGCGTGCGCAAGACCACGTCACGCTTCGGTGCCCGGCTCGAGCCGACGAGCCATGTCGCGCTGCAGCTCTTCGATGGCCGCAACCTTGACACGATCACGCAAGCAGAGACGCTCGAGCACTTCCGCACGTTGCGCGAAGACCTCGAACGCATCACCCGCGCGTCGGCGATGCTCGAAGCCGTCGACTCGATCACGATCGAGCGTGAACCGAACGCGCCGCTCTACACGATGCTTCTCGGCGCGCTGCGCACGCTCGCAGGGGCCAACCACCCCCTCGTCGTGCCCGCCTTCTTTTGGAAGCTGCTCGCGCTCGAAGGTGTCGCGCCGATGGTCGAAGCGTGCGTGGTGTGCGGTGCGGCCGAGCCGCTGTGCGCGTTCTCGCTCGACGACGGTGGTGTCGTGTGCGAAACGCACCGCCGCGGGGTTGCCCTGCCGGACGACGCGATCGTCCTGTTGCAGCTCATCCTCGGCGGGCGCGTCGCCGCGGCCCTGGCCCAACCAGTGACGGCGGCGACCACCGAGATCGAGCACCTCGCGACCCGGGCAATGGAGTACCACCTCGAACGTCGGATCCGCTCGATCCGAGTGCTCGATCGAGGTTGACCGCTCGCCACTCTGGGCCGGCTAGGGCGACTGCACGCCGGGGCAGGCGAGGATCGCGAAGGACTGGAGTGCTGCGTCGGTGGCCTGCAGGGTACCGGTGGCGGGCGGGCCGTCGGCAACGAACGCGTGCTGCTCCACCCGTAACGACTGCTCCGATGTGGTGTAGGTCACGCCGTCGTCGCTCGTGGCATTGAGCACCTCCAGGCGCGCCCCGCCCTTGCCGCTGACCGGCTCGCATCGCAACCCGCTGAGCGACGTGACGGTTCCGCCGATCGCGAACTTCGCCGGTGCCTGCGAGCCCGGTGCAGTCACCCGCGCCAGGTCGCAGCCGTCGAGCACGAACATGCCGACCACGCCGGCGGACGCGCCCGAACCGACCTGCACGAACACGAGGCCGATGGCGACGCCGAGGGCGCGCACCTGCTGACCAGCGCCGGGCTCGGCATCGGTGATCGCCGTCTCGGCGGCACCGTGGCCGTCGCCGAGCGCGACGCGCACGCGGTAGGGCGCGGGGTCGTCCGCGGTCCCGGTGCCGAACACCGTGACCGTGTCCCGGGTCCCGTCGCCGTCGGCGTCACCGGTGGCGGTGGACACCTGCAGCGTGCCAGGGGCGCCCGGTGACGGGCATCCCCCCGTGGACGGCGGCACGGTTGCCGTCGACGTCGGGACCGTGCCGAGCGCCCCGCTTCCGGGGCGCGCCGACGAGCTCGCGGGAGCGAGCTTCGAGGGCTCGTCGTGCTTCGAGCAGCCTGCGCAGGCCAACGCCACGAGCGCGAGGACGACCGCAGCGCCCGGTATCCGGATCGGTCGCATCGCCAACAGTCAACCGCACGAACCGGCTTCGGGCGGCGATCGGCCCGCCGGTAGTGTCGGCGGATGGCTGACGTGGCGCCCGATCCTGCGCTGTTCGACAAGATCGTCAACCTCTGCCGTCGCCGCGGGTTCGTCTTCCCGTCGGCGGAGATCTACGGCGGCTTCCGGTCGACCTACGACTACGGGCCGCTCGGCGTGCTGATGCTGCGCAACGTGAAGAACGCGTGGTGGCGTTCGATGGTGCAGTTGCGCGACGACGTCGTCGGCATCGACGCCGCGATTCTCAGCCCCCCCTCCATCTGGGAGGCGTCCGGGCATCTCCAGAACTTCACCGACCCGCTCGTCGACTGCCGCGTGTGCAAGGAGCGCTTCCGCCTCGACAAGCTCGACGACCCCCACACGTGCCCCAACTGCGGGGCGCAGGACTCGTTCACCGAGCCGCGCCAGTTCAACCTGATGTTCAAGACGTATGCCGGGCCGGTGGAGGAGTCGGCGGCCGAGGTGTACCTGCGGCCTGAGACCGCGCAGGGCATGTTCGTCAACTTCGCGAACGTGCTCACCACCAGCCGGAAGCGGCCACCGTTCGGGATCGCGCAGACCGGCAAGTCGTTCCGCAACGAGATCACCCCCGGCAACTTCGTGTTTCGCACCCGCGAGTTCGAGCAGATGGAGCTCGAGTACTTCGTTCCACCCGACGAGGCACCGAAGTGGTTCGAGTACTGGACGAACGAGCGCTTCCGCTGGTACGTGGACCTCGGTATCCCCGAGTCGAAGCTGCGGCTGCGGCCCCACGGGCCCGACGAGTTATCGCATTACTCCTCGGCGACGAGCGACATCGAGTTCCTGTTCCCCTGGGGGTGGGACGAGCTCGAGGGGATCGCCAACCGGGGCGCGTACGACCTCACCCAGCACGCGCAGCACTCCGGTGAGAAGCTCGAGTACTTCGACCAGGCCAGCGGCGAGCGTTACGTGCCGTACGTGATCGAGCCCGCGGCCGGTGCCACCCGCACGATGATGGCGTTCCTCATGGCCGCCTACGACGAGGAGGAGGTGCGGGGCGAGAAGCGCACGGTGCTGCGCCTCGACGCCCGCCTGTCGCCCTACCAGGTAGCGGTTCTGCCGCTGTCGCGCAACGAGAGCCTCAGCCCGGTCGCCCGTGACGTGCTGCACCGGCTGCAGCCGCACTTCATGACCGAGTACGACGAGACCCAGTCCATCGGGCGCCGGTATCGCCGGCAGGACGAGATCGGCACGCCGCTGTGCGTGACGGTCGATTTCGAGTCGCTCGAAGACCATGCCGTCACCATCCGCGACCGCGACACCATGGAACAAGCGCGGGTTCCCATCGACGCCGTCGTCGACGAGGTTTCGAACCAGCTCACGAGATGAGCAAACGGTGGATCCTGGCCAACCGGGCGTGGTGGGACGAGCGAGCCGCGAGCCACGCGTCGTCGAGCTTCTACGACCTGCGCTCGTTCCGCCGCGGCCGTGACGACCTGCGGCCGTTCGAGCGCGACGAGCTCGGCGTCGACCCGCGTGGCGTCGAGCTCGTGCACCTGCAGTGCCATCTCGGCACCGACACCCTGTCGTGGGCGCGGCGAGGCGCGTCGGTCACCGGCGTCGACTTCTCCGCGCCGGCGATCGACGTCGCCCGCCGGCTGGCGCGCGACACGGGCCTCGCCGAGTGTGCCGAATTCGTCGTCGCCGACGTGTACGACGCGCCCGCTGCGCTCAGCGGCCGCACCTTCGACGTCGTGTACACGGGTATCGGCGCGCTCAACTGGCTTCCGGACATCGACCGCTGGGCTGAGGTGGTCGCCGCCCTTCTCCGTCACGGCGGCGTGCTGTACCTGGTGGAGATCCACCCGTTCCTGTGGCCCTTCGCCGACACCGACGAGCCCGAGCTGGCCTACCCGTACTTCGGCGTGGTCGAGAGCCACGACGCCTTCGGCTCGTACACGGACCGCGCGCTCGCGACGACGAACAATCACGTGTACGAGAGGAACTGGGCGATCGGGCCGGTGGTCACCGCAGTCGTCCGCGCGGGCTTGGTGGTCGAGCTGGTCGGTGAGCACCCGATGGGGGTCGAGCAGAAGTGGCCGTTCATGGTGCGCGGCCGCGACCGGTTGTGGCGGATGCCGAAGGATCGGCCGTCGATCCCGCAGCTCTGGTCGCTCCGTGCCCGCAAGCCCGGCTGACCGTGACCACTAGGCTCGGCGGCGTGCCGTACATCTACGCGTTCGATCACAAGCACCGAAAGCCGCCCATGGACATGAAGGACCTCCTCGGCGGCAAGGGGGCCAACCTGGCCGAGATGACCTCCGTGCTCGGGCTCCCGGTGCCACCCGGGTTCACGATCACCACGGACGCGTGCCGCGCCTACATGACCTCCGGCTGGCCGAAGGAGCTCGACGAGGAGGTCGCGAAGCATCTCGCCGCGCTCGAAAAGAAGATGGGACGCAAACTCGGCGACCCCGTCGACCCGCTGCTCGTGAGCGTGCGCTCCGGCGCGAAGTTCTCGATGCCCGGGATGATGGACACCGTCCTCAACCTCGGCCTGAACGACGAGTCGGTCGAAGGTCTCGCGAAGCAGACCGACGACGAGCGCTTCGCCTACGACTCGTACCGCCGCTTCATCTCGATGTACGGCCGGATCGTCCTCGACATCGACGGCGCGCACTTCGACCACCTGCTCGACACCGCGAAGGAGTGGGACGGCGTCGAGACCGACGCCGAGATCTCCGCGGAGACGCTGCGCCGGCTGTGCGACCGCTACAAGGACGTCGTGCGCCGCGAGACCGGCAAGCCGTTCCCGCAGGAGCCGATGAAGCAGCTCAAGGGGGCGATCGAAGCCGTGTTCCGGAGCTGGAACGGGGCGCGCGCGATCGCGTACCGGGTGCGTGAGCGCATCAGCCACGACCTCGGAACCGCTGTCAACGTGCAGGCGATGGTGTTCGGCAACCGCGACGACAACAGCGGCACCGGTGTCGGCTTCACCCGCAACGCGGCCACCGGCGAGAACAAGCCGTACGGCGACTTCCTCATCAACGCGCAGGGCGAGGACGTGGTCGCCGGCATTCGCAACACCGAAGACCTCGACGCGCTCGCCAAGCACTTCCCCGCGGTGCACAAGCAGCTGCTCGAGATCTTCGACCGGCTCGAAGCGCACTACCGCGACATGTGCGACACCGAGTTCACGATCGAGCAGGGAAAGCTCTGGATGCTCCAGACCCGCGTCGGGAAGCGCACGGGTGTCGCCGCGCTGCGCATGGCCGTCGAGATGACCAAGGGCCGCAAGTGGAAGATCAGCCGCGAAGAAGCGGTGATGCGGATCACCGAGGACCATCTCGACCAGGTGCTGCACCCGCAGTTCGCCAGCCAGGACAACAAGGCGATCGCCAGAGGCCTCGCCGCCTCACCGGGCGCAGCCGTCGGCCAGGTGTACTTCACCGCCGACGACGCCGCCGAAGCGGCCGAGCGTGGCGAGAAGGTCATCCTCGTGCGCACCGAGACCAGCCCGGAAGACGTCCACGGCATGATCGTGGCGGAGGGCATCCTCACCTCGCGGGGCGGTCTCGTGAGCCACGCCGCGGTCGTCGCCCGTGGATGGGGCAAGCCCGCTGTGGTCGGCGCCGAGTCGATCCGCATCGCGCCAGGCCGGTTCGTGGCGGGCGACGTCGTCGTCCACGAGGGCGATGTGATCTCGATCGACGGATCGACCGGCAACGTGGTGCTCGGCGAGGTGGCGCTGTCGTCCGCGGAGCCGCCGCCCGAGTTCAACACGATCCTGTCGTGGGCCGACGAGATCCGCGCCGGCAAGCTCGCCGTGCGGGCCAACGCCGACAACGGCCCCGACGCGGCGAACGCGCGCCGGTTCGGCGCCGAGGGGATCGGACTGTGCCGCACCGAGCACATGTTTCTCGGCGAGGACCGCCTCCCGATCGTGCGTCGCATGATCCTCGCCGACACCGCGAGCGAGGAGGAGGCGGCGCTCGAGCAGTTGCGCGTTGTGCAGAAGGCGGACTTCGAGGAGATCCTCGAGGCGATGGACGGCCTGCCCGTGACGGTGCGGCTGCTCGATCCGCCGCTGCACGAGTTCCTGCCCTCCACCGAGGAGCTGGCGATCAAGCAGGCCACCGAGGGGCTCACCGACGAAGAGGAGGAGTTGTTCGAGGCGGCCAAGCAGTGGCACGAGTTCAACCCAATGCTCGGGACCCGTGGGGTCCGGCTCGGCGTGGTCAAGCCTGGCCTCTACGCGATGCAGGTGCGCGCCCTGATGGAGGCGGCGGCCGAACGGGTCAAGAAGGGCGGCAAACCGATCATCGAGATCATGATCCCGCTCACGATCACGCAACCCGAGCTGACGATGGCGCGCGGCTGGTGCGAAGCGGCCATCACGGAGGCCCAGAAGTCCGCGAAGAAGAAGCTCGACGTCACGATCGGCACGATGATCGAGACGCCCCGCGCCTGCATCCGGGCCGACGACATCGCGGCCGAGGCCGACTTCTTCAGCTTCGGCACCAACGACCTCACGCAGATGACCTTCGGGTTCAGTCGTGACGACGTCGAGGGCCGGATGATGGACGCGTACCTCGAGCACGGGCTGCTGCAGCGCAACCCGTTCGAGACCCTCGACGACCGCGGGGTCGGCGAGCTCGTGCGGATGGCTGCCGAGCGTGGGCGGCGAGCCAAGAAGTCACTCAAGCTCGGTGTGTGCGGCGAGCACGGCGGCGACCCGGAGTCGATCAGGGTGTTCTACGAGGCCGGAATGGACTACGTGTCCTGCTCGCCGTTCCGCGTGCCGATCGCGAGACTCGCAGCGGCACAAGCGGTGCTGAGCAGTTGACCTCGGTCGCCACGCTGCTGGCGAGCTCGGGTACCGGCACGGACCGGTTCGCCAGCTTTGTGGTGGCACCGTGGCAGTGGGCCGCCTTCGTCGCGCTCGTCGCCGCCCTGCTGCTCGTCGACCTGCTCGTGCTGCACCGCCGGCCGCACGTGATCCCGGTGCGCGAGGCCGCCATCGAGACGGCCGTGTGGGTGGCGATCGGTCTCGCGTTCGGCGTGCTCGTGGTGGCGTGGCACGGCGGCCAGGCCGGCGGTGAGTACTGGACCGGCTACCTGCTCGAACTCAGCCTCAGCGTCGACAACGTGTTCGTGTGGGCCGTGATCCTCACGTTCTTCGTCGTGCCCTCTCAGTACCAGTTCCGCGTGCTGTTCTGGGGTGTGTTCGGCGCGTTGGTGCTGCGGGCCGGTTTCATCTTCGCCGGGGTGGCGTTGATCGAGCGGTTCTCGGTCGTGCTCTACGTGTTCGGCATCATCCTGCTGTGGTCGGCCTGGAAGATCGCCTTCCACGACGAGAGCGAAGCCGTCGACCTCGAGCACAGCCGCACCCTCAGCATCGTCCGCCGGTTCGTGCCGTCGACCACCGAGTACGACGGCCAGCAACTGTTCACGCGACGATCGGGTCGCCGGCTCGCCACCCCGTTGTTCGCGGTTCTGGTGCTCGTCGAGTCGACCGACGTGGTCTTCGCGGTCGATTCGGTTCCTGCGGTGCTGGCGGTCGCCCGTGAGGAGTTCATCGTGTTCAGCTCGAACGCGTTCGCGATCCTCGGGTTGCGCTCCATGTACTTCCTGCTCGCCGGGATGCGTGACCGCTTCCGCTACCTGAACGTCGGCCTCGGCGTGATCCTCGCCTCGGTGGGCGTGAAGATGCTGCTGTCGGACGTCGTGCACGTCCCCAGCCCGCTGTCGCTCGGGGTGATCGTCGTCGTCCTCGCCGCCGCGATCGGCGCGTCGGTCGCCGCCGACCGTCGCGAAGCACGAGCCGCGAACAGCGAGTAGAGAGACGCGCGTGGCGGACGAGCTGCGCATCCGGCTCTTCGGTGGCCTCGAGGTCGAAGGGATCGCCGCCAAGGACCTCGGCAGCCGCAAGGCTCGCACGCTGGTCGAGGTGCTCGCCCTGGCCCGCGGCGCGGTGGTGCCCGCGGAACGCATCGCCGACGCGCTGTGGCCGGCCGACCCGCCGGCACGGCCGACCGAGCAGATCGGCGTGCTGGTCAGCCGGCTCCGGGCCGTGCTCGGCAGCGAGCGGTTCATCCGCACCGACGCCGGCTGGTCGCTTGCCGTCGACTGGCTCGATGCCGACGAGCTCGAGACGCGGGTCGACGAGGCCGCCGCCCGGATGGCCGCCGGCAGCCCGGCCGCGGCGCTCGCTGTCGCGCGGGCCGCCCTCGAGCTGGTGCGCGGCGACCTGGTCGCCGACGAGCCCGACGCGCCGTGGGCCGAGGCCGATCGCGCCGGCGCGGCGCGGGCGGTGGCGCGCGCCCGGGTCATCATCGCCGAGGCCGCGCTCGCCACCGGCCACCCACCCGACGCCGCCGCGGCAGCCGAGCGGGCGCTCGACCACGACCCTTATGACGAGCAGGCCTTGCGGGTGCTGATGCGGGCCCACGCCGCTGCCGGCCGGCCGGCCTCGGCGCTCGCCGCCTACGCCCGCGTCCGCGAACGGCTGGTCGAGGACCTCGGCGTGAGCCCGGTGGAGGAGACCGAGGCGCTGCACACCGCGATCCTCCTCGGCCGGATCGACACACCCGGCGGCGCAGAGCGGCGAGCTGCCCGGTCCAGGCGGGTGGTCGGCCGCGACCGCGAGCTGGCCGCGCTCGACCGGGCGCTCGCGTCGGCGGTTGCGGGCCAGTCGAACCTCGTGGTGGTCGAAGGCGAGGCGGGGATCGGCAAGACCGCGCTGGTCGACGAGTGGACCGAACGGGTCTCGGCGCGCGCTCTCGTGCTGGCGGGGCGCTGCGATGAGCTGGGCCGTGACCTGCCGCTCCAGCCGATCCTCGACGGGGTGGCGGTGCAGTTGCGCCGCCTGCCCGAGCCCGACGCGGCCGCGGTGCTTGGTGACAGCGCCGAGGTGCTCGGCCCGCTGCTCGGCCGGGTCCCCGACGCGGGCGCGACGCGCGGCCCGACCACCGTGAACGACCCGGCAGCGGGCCGGGCGATGCTGTTCGCGCGCCTGCTGGCGGCGATCGAGCGGGCGGCCGGACCGCGACCCTGCGTCGTCGTGGTCGAGGACATCCACTTCGCCAGCCCGAGCACGCTCGAGTGGCTCCAGTTCGCGGTGCGCCGCAGCGACCGGTTGCTCGCGGTGGCGTCGCGCCGTCTCGGCGAGGGTACGGCGTTGCAGGGTGCTGCGGTGGTGCGGCTCGGGCCGCTCGATCTCGACGCGGTTGCCGACCTCGTCGGCGCCGAGCGGGCGCCGGAACTGCACGCCCGCAGCGGTGGGCACCCGTTGTTCCTCGTCGAGCTGGCCGCCGCGGACGACAGCGGGGCGTTGCCCGACAGCGTGCGCGACGCGGTCGTGTCGCGCGTCGAGGCGCTCGGCGACGCGGCCACGACGCTGCGCGCCGCGGCGGTGCTCGGCACGACCATCGACATCGACGTGCTCGCCGGTGTGCTCGACCGGCCGTTGCCGGTGCTGCTCGAACACCTCGAAGCCGGGATGCGCGCTCACGTGGTGGCCGAGCGTGAAGGGTCGCTCGTGTTCCGCCACGACCTGCTGCGCGAGGCGCTGGCCGCCGACACCACCGTGGCACGCCGCGCCTACCTGCACCGGCAGGCGGCGCGGGTGCTGCGCGACCGGCCGCGCCACGACCCGCTCGAGGTGGCCTGGCACGCGCAACGGGGTGGCGATGCGGAGTCCGCCGCCGGCGCCCTCGTCGATGCCGCCGCGATCGCCCGCGACCGCTTCGACGTGGCCGCGGCCGACGACCTGCTTGGCCAGGCCCTCGCGCTGTACGAGACACCGGCGGCGTACCTGGACCGTGCCCGGGTGCGCATTGCGCGGTGGGAGCTCGACGGTGCCCGGGACGACGCGCGTCGAGCGATCGAGCTCGGCGCGGGCGTCGAAGGGCTCGAGGTCGCGGCCTGGGTCGAGTACTACCGCCGCGACTACGACCTTGCGTACCGGTACGCGGAGGAGGCCGTCGCCCGCAGCAGCGAGCCAGGCCTGCGGGCGAGTTGCCTCGCGATGAGCGGCCGGGTCCTGCACGCGCGCGGCGACCTGCTCGCGGCCGAGCCGCGCTTGCAGGAGGCGGTTCGGGAAGCGCCACCGGCGGTGCGGGGCTTCGCGCAGGTGTGGTTGGCAGGGCTGCGGATGCATCAAGGTCGTGGCGAGGAGGCGAACGAGCTGGTCGACCGCGCGCTCGTCGAGCACGAGTGGCTCGGCCACCCGTTCGCCCGTAACCACGGGTGGCACTTCCGGATGCTGGCGCTCGGGCATCTCGGCCGACCCGCCGAAGCGCTGGTGGCGGCGAAGGACGCGCGCGACCTCGCACTCGCCGGTGGTGAGTCGGGCACGCGCTTTGTTGCCGTGGCCGACAACGTGCGCTCGTGGGTGCTGCGCGCCCTCGGCCGGGTCGACGAGGGCGACGAGCTCAGCGCGAGCGTCGAGGAGTGGACCGCGGAGGGGCAGCCGACGGCGGCGACCAACGAGATGCGCTGCGCCGCGCTGCTCGATCTCGCCGAGGGCCCGCTGCTCAAAGGTGATCTCGACGCGGCCGCCGCGGCGATCGAACGGGGGCGGGTGGTCGAGACGATCAACGGCACCATGATGTGGCATCACCGGCAGCGCCACCGCGTGCAGGAGGCGCGCTGGTTGCTCGGCACCGGCGCGTTCGCGGAGGCGTTCCAGCTCGCCACCGCCGTCGTCGGCGACGCGGTCGCGCGCGGCACGCCGCGCTATGGCGCGCTGGCGAGCGCCGTCGCCGCGCGTGCGTCCCTCGCGATGGGTGAGCCGGTGGATCGCGGCGCGCTCGACGCCGTGCTCGCTGAGCTCGACCGGTGTGCGGGCCTCGAAGCCTGGCTGGTGACCGCGGAGCTGGCCTCCGCCGCCCGTGACGAGGCCTGGTGGCGGGACGCGGAGCGCCGGGCAGGCAGGTTGATCGGCCTCGCCGGTGACGACGCGGAGACGTTGCGGAGCTGGGTGGCGAGCCAGTTCAGTGCGCTCGGGCGACGATGAAGATCACCGTCCGCACGAGCGGCGGCGCGTCGCCGATCAGTGCGAGGGCGCGGTCTTCGAGCCGCGCTCGCTCCTGACGGTCGAGAGAGGCGACGAACGGCGCCGCGCTCGGCATGTCGAGCCGCCAGCGGACCAGCGCACGCGCGTCGAGGTCGGGGAACTCGACATCGCCCTGCTCGACCTGCACGGCGCGCATACCCCCTTGCTCGATCACCGCCGCGGCCGCAGACTTGGTGCCCCACGACGCCATCGCGGCGCGCACGCCGGCGTACCAGGCCGGCGCGGTCCATCCGCGTTCGGCCAGCGCGTGGTCGACGGCGTCACGCACGGGATGCTCGTCCTGCCGCGCGAATGTCGAAGCCAGCAGGTGGCCGGCCGGTTGCAACACCCGCGCCGCCTCGCGGACCGCGACCGCCGGCGCGGGGAAATGGTTCAGGCAGAACGCGGCGACGACCGTGTCGAAGACCGCTGCGGGGAACGGGAGCGCGAGGGCGTCGCCGGCCGCGCCGGGAGGCCGGACGGTCCGCCCCGCGAGCAGCATCCCGAGCGCGATGTCGACACCGACGACCCGCGCGCCTGCCGCGGTGGCGGGGAGGCTCGCCGCGCCCGTCCCGCAACCGAGGTCCAGCACGCGCTGGCCGGCCAGGGGCACCGGTGCCCGCGCCAGCAGCTCGGTGGCGAGCTTGCCGTAGATGTGCATGGGCTCGCGCCCCCAGGCGGCTGCCGTCGCCGAGTACGAGTCCCGCAGCGACGTCACAGGCACCGGGCGCCCTCTCGGGCCCGCTCGCACCACCACCGCAGCTCGTCGCCGTCGCCGAGGGCCTTCTCCCAGCCGGACACGACGAGAGCGGCGAGCAGCGCGAGGCGTAGCTGCAGCTCGAACCAGCCCGACGTGTCGATGCCGTGCTGTTCGAGCGATCGCCGGAACGCTTCGATGGTGGCTTCCTTCGAGATCGGCAGCCGGGCGCGGTTCACGGCGAGGTACCACGCGAGGTCGTAGCAGCACGGGCCCTCGCCGGGGTAGGTCCAGTCGATCAGCGCGGTGCGACCGTCGGCTGCGGTTCCGAGGTTCCCGAGCTTCCAGTCACCGTGCAGGAACGTGAGCGGCGTGTCGCGGAAGCGAGCGACGAGCGGCGACGGATCGCGGCGCAACGCGTCGACGACCGTGAACACGTCGCGCGGGACGCGAGCTTCGAACCGCGCCCAGCCGTCGTGCGCAATCTTGGGTACCGGCTCGGGCCACCCCCGACACGATTCGGTCGCGAGCTGCGCGTGGTTGAACCACGTGAAGCGCGAGTCGAGGGGGACGAGACCGATGTCGTCGTGCCAGCCCCACATGCGCGCGCTCAAACCCGCGAGGTCGTCGACGAACAACAGGTGCTGGTCGAGAGGCAGCAACTCGTCGCCCGGAGGCACCATCGCGTCGCTCATGTCGCGCATCAGCAGCGCCGCTCCCCAACCGTTGCGGCCGAGTCCGGCCGCGACGGCCACCACCGCGTGATCGATGCGTTCGGGCAGGACGTCCATGAGGCCCGACTCCCACACCTGGGCCGGGTGGCAGCCGATGTCCCCGTTGAACCGCATGGTCCAGTCACGGTCCACGTGGACGTACTTGACGATCATCGCCTCGCCGCCGATCACGACGCGCTCGAATGGTGAGCCCGATTTCGAGTCGGTCGTGCCGAACGGCTCGCGACCCGTCGCTCCTTCGAGCAACTCGTCGACCGACTGCAGCACCGGCCGGCGCGTGAGGCCGAAGGTCGGGTTCGCTCGCACGGCGACATGATGCCGCCCACCGCTTGCAGCGTCCTTGCAGCCGTCGTGCAAGCGGCCTGCAAGGCCTCGGGTCGATGGTGAGTGACGTCCCGACAACAACGGCAAGGAGGACGACCATGGCCATCGACGAAACCAAGCTCGAGCAGTTCATCGGGCAGTTCGTGACCGACTTCGGCGCCGCGATGCACGCGGCGACCGTGGTGATCGGCGACAAGCTCGGTCTCTACAAGGCGCTCGCCGAGAGCGGTCCGGTGACCGGTGCGGAGCTGGCGGCGCGGACCGGCTACGACACCCGGCTGGTCGAGGAGTGGCTCAACGCGCAGTTCGTGAGCGGCTACGCGGCATACGATCCGGCGACGGCGACGTTCCGGCTCGACGACGAGCAGGCGGCGGTGCTCGCGGACGACTCCACGCCCGCGTTTCTCGCCGGCGCGATGACGATCGCCGCCTCGATCTACAAGGACGAGGAGCGCATCCGCGAGGCGTTCACCACCGGCAAAGGCCTCGGCTGGCACGAGCACTGCCACGACTTGTTCCACGGCACCGAGCGGCTGTTCAAGCCCGGCTACCTCGGCAATCTCGTGAGTGCCTGGATCCCCGCGCTCGACGGTGTCGACGAGCGGCTGCGGGCCGGCACGACCGTGGCCGACATCGGTTGCGGCCACGGCTCGTCGACGATCCTGCTGGCCCAGCACTACCCGAACTGCGAGATCGTCGGATTCGACTACCACGACGGATCGATCGACACGGCGCGCAAGCGGGCCGCGGAGGCCGGGGTCACCGACCGCGTGCGGTTCGAGGTCGCGTCGGCCCAAGACTTCCCCGGCACCGGCTACGGGCTCGTGTGCATCTTCGACGCCCTCCACGACATGGGTGATCCGGTGGGCGCCGCCGAGCACATCAACCACGCGCTCGCCGACGACGGCACCTGGCTGCTCGTCGAGCCCATGGCCGCCGACCGACTCGAGGACAACGTCAACCCGGTCAGCCGGATCTTCTACGCCGGGGCGGTCGGCATCTGCACGCCGGCGGCGCAGAACCAGCCGGGCGGGTACGCGCTCGGCAACCAGGTGAGCGACCAACGCTGGCGTGCGCTGCTTGCAGACGCTGGCTTCGGTCGTGTCCGGCGGGCGACCGAGACGCCGTTCAACCGGGTGTTCGAGGTCCGCAAGTAGCCAGCACGAGCGTCCCGGCGGCGGGGGAAGCCGGTCGCCGGGACGCTACGTTCACCATCCGTGGGGATCGTGGACGAGGACATCCAGCGTGTCCGCGACGCGGTCAACCTGCGTGACATCGCCTCCCAATACGTCCAGCTCAAGCGGGTGGGCCGGCGATGGGTGGGGCTGTGCCCGTTCCATGCCGAGAAGACCGGTTCGTTCAACGTCAACGAGGACAACGGGCTGTTCCACTGCTTCGGCTGCGGGAAGAGCGGAGACGCGATCACCTTCGTCCGTGAGATCGAGCACCTCGACTTCGTGGGTGCGGTCGAGTGGCTCGCCGGCAAGGCCGGCATCACGATCCGCTACACGGAGCGCCGCCAGGACGAAGGACGCAAACGGCGCGCGCTGCTCGTCGACGCGATGGTCAAGGCCGTCGCCTGGTATCACGAGCGGCTGCTGCACGGCGACGACGCGGGACCGGCGCGCGCGTACTTGCGGTCACGCGGCCTCGACGGGGACGCGGTGCGCGCGTACCGACTGGGGTGGGCGCCTGGCGGCTGGGACGAGCTGTCGCGCGCCCTCCGTGTGCCCGACGACGTGTTCGTCGAAAGCGGGCTCGGGTTCCTCAACCGGATCGGCCGGCAGACCGATGCATTCCGGAGTCGCCTGCTGTTCCCGATCTTCGACGCGAACGGCGACCCGGTCGCGTTCGGGGGCCGCCTGCTTCCCGGTGCGGAGGGGCCGAAGTACAAGAACTCGCCGAGCAGCGCGATCTACGACAAGTCGAAGGTGCTCTACGGGTTGAACTGGGCGAAGGCCGAGATCGTGAACGCCGACGAGGCGATCGTGTGCGAGGGGTACACCGACGTCATCGGCTTCGCGAACGCGGGCGTGCCGCGCGCCGTCGCCACCTGCGGCACCGCGCTCACCGAGGAGCACTTGCGGATGTTGCGCAAGTACGCGCGGCGAGTTGTGCTCGCGTTCGACGCGGATGCGGCCGGCCAAGCCGCCGCCGCGCGCTTCTACCAGTGGGAGCGCGACCTCGAGCTCGACGTCGCCGTCGCTGCGCTGCCCGCGGGCGTCGACCCCGGCGAGCTGGCCTACCGGGACCCGGAGGCGCTGCGGCGCGCCGTCACTGAAGCGGTGCCGTTCCTGGGCTTCCGGGTCGGCCGGGTCCTGGAAGCGGCGACGCTCGCGTCGCCCGAGGGGCGAGCCCGTGCCGCCGAGCAGGCGCTCGCGGTGATCGCGGAGCATCCGAGCGAGCTCGTCCGCGACCAGTACGTGATGCAGGTGGCTGACCGCTGCCGGCTCGCTCCTGACCAGCTACGGGCCCGGCTGCGCGCTCCGCGTGCGATGCGCGTCGCCGTCGAACCGTCGGCAGCGCGTGTGCGTGTCGACCGCGACAACCCCGAGCTCGAGGTGTTGCGCCATCTCATCCACGCGCCCGATGGCATCGATCCGTTGCTCATGGGTGACACCGCGGTCACGGAGTCGCTGTTCCGCGACGAACGCAATGCCGCGGCGTTTCGTGCTCTCGCCGCGACCGCGAACGTGCAGGAAGCGATCGCGGTCGCGGACCCTGGTGCCGCGGAGCTGCTGTTGCGTCTCGGTGTCGAAGAGGTCGACTCCGAAGCGGAGGACGCGGTCGCGCTGGTGGTGCGGGAAGCGGCCCGTCGCGCCGTTGCCGACGAACGCCGCCGTGCCGAGGCCAGCGGCGAGCCGGTGTCGCTCGCACCGGTCGTACTCGCGATCGAACAGCTGACGGAACCCGCTTCGCGGCGAGCGGCGATCGGGCAATTGCTAACGTGGCTGAGTTCACGGAGCGAGGAACCGGGCGCATGACCGAAAGCAACACGGCGCTCCGCCGGGTGGTGGTTCCGGAGGGGGAACTCGAAGCGCTGGTGCGACTCGGCCGCTCCCGGGGGAGCATCCTGACGCAGGATGACGTGCTCGATGTGGTGTCCGTCGAGTTGACCCCCGAGGTCCTCGCCCAGCTCGTGACCAGGCTCGCCATCGCCGGGATCACGGTCGAGGAGCCGGACGAGGATCCGCTGGAGGACCACGAGGCGACGGTCGAGGAGGTGGCGGCAGCGGACACGGCGACCGCCGACGCCGCGCCCGCCCGGCGCCGGGCGAGCCGCCTGGCGGTAGACCGGCCCGAGAACCGCTCAACCGGAACGTCGTCGGACCCGGTGCGCATGTACCTGAAGGAGATCGGCCGGGTGCCGCTGCTCAGCGCGGCCGAGGAGGTCGCGCTGGCCAAGCGCATCGAAGCCGGTTCGATCGCATCGGAGAAGCTCGCCGACCTGTCCGCGCTGCGCGAGCTCGACACGCTCGAGTTCGCGGAACGGCGCCGGCTCGAACGGCTCGCCCGTGACGGCGAGCAGGCGAAGAGCGATCTCATCCAGGCGAACCTGCGCCTGGTCGTGTCCATTGCGAAGCGCTACGTCGGTCGCGGCATGTTGTTCCTCGACCTCATCCAGGAGGGCAACCTCGGCCTGATGCGCGCGGTGGAGAAGTTCGACTACACGAAGGGCTTCAAGTTCTCGACCTATGCGACGTGGTGGATCCGCCAGGCCATCACCCGCGCCATCGCCGATCAGGCGCGCACGATCCGAATCCCGGTGCACATGGTGGAGTCGATCAACAAGGTGCACCGCGTGCAGCGCCAGATGCTCCAGGAGCTCGAGCGAGAACCGACCATCGAAGAGCTGGCCGACAAGGTCGGCATGACCGTCGCCCGGGTGCGCGAGATCATGCGCATCTCGCAGGACCCGCTGTCGCTCGACTCACCGGTGGGCGAGGAGGACGATTCGAACCTCGCCGACTTCATCGAGGACGCGCAGGCCGAGGCGCCCGCCGAGATCGCCGCCAAGATGATGCTGAACTCCGCCGTGCTCGAGGCGCTCGGTGAGCTGAACGAGCGTGAGCAGCAGGTGGTGCGGTTGCGATTCGGTCTCGAGGACGGCCAGGCCCGCACGCTCGAAGAGGTGGGCAAGGAGTTCGGCGTGACCCGGGAGCGCATCCGCCAGATCGAGTCGAAGACGCTCGCGAAGCTGCGTCATCCGCACCGCTCGCAGAAGCTGCGCGACTACCTCGACGGTGAGTAGCCACGGCCCCCGGTCACCGGGGGACTCGCGGACCCGCTGCTATCCTGCGACGTTCCGTTCCGGGGTAGCTCAATCGGCAGAGCGAGCGGCTGTTAACCGCGAGGTTGAGAGTTCGAGTCTCTCCCCCGGAGCCGACGCTACGTTCCCGGTGCCGGGCTCGTAGCTCAGTGGTCAGAGCAGGGGACTCATAATCCCTCGGTCGGAGGTTCGATCCCTCCCGGGCCCACCATGTTGAACTACCAAGACGCGATCGCACGAGTCACCGCACCCGGAGCCCGGTTCGAGACCACCGAGGTCGAGATCCGCGGGGTGACCTACACGATCTTCCGCAACGCTCCGCCGACCTTGCGCGACATCGTCGCGACGACTCGTGACCGCGGCGACGCCGTCTTCTTGGTCTATGAGAACGAGCGATGGTCGTTCGCGACCTTCAAGGACCGGGTCGACGCGCTCGCTGGAGCTCTGGTGCACCGCTACGGCGTCGGGAAGGGCGACCGGGTGGCCATCGGGATGCGCAACTACCCCGAGTGGGTCGTCTCGTGGGCCGCGATCGTGTCGATCGGCGCGATCGCCGTGTCGCTCAACGCGTGGTGGTCCGCCGACGAGCTCGACTACGCGCTGGAGGACTGCGGGGCGAAGGTGCTCATCGCCGACGCGGAGCGTGCCGAGCGAAGCGCGAAGTCGTGTGCGCGGCTCGGCATCGACGTGATCGCGGTGCGCGCCGCCGACCTCGCCGTGGACGCCGATCGCTGGGACGACGTCGTCGCCGCCGGCGCGACGATGCCGGAGGTCGCGATCGACCCCGACGACGACGCCACGATCCTGTACACCTCGGGCACGACCGGGCACCCGAAGGGGGCGGTGTCGACCCACCGTGCGATCGTCCAGGCGCTCATGGGCTTCGGCTGCCGGTCGGCAGTAGACCGCCTGCGCAACCCGAGCGACGAGCCCGCGGCCGGGCCTCCGGCGTTCATCTTGATCGTGCCGCTGTTTCATGTCACAGGCTGCGTGCCGGTCATGCTCTCGTGCCTCGCCAACGGGTTGAAGCTCGTGATCATGTACAGGTGGGACCCCGAGCGCGCGCTCGAGCTGATCGAGAGGGAGCGCGTCACGAACTTCGTCGGCGTGCCGACCCAGAGCTGGGACTTGGTGTCGTCACCGTCGTTCGGTGACTACGACACGTCGAGTCTGCGCAGCGTCGGCGGTGGCGGCGCGCCCGCGCCACCCGAGCTCGTCCGGCGGGTCGCGTCGAGCTTCGCGAAGGCGAGTCCCGGCATCGGCTACGGCATGACCGAGACGAACGCCTACGGGCCGCAGAACGGGGGCGCCGACTACCTCGCCCACCCGACGAGCACGGGTCGGGCGACACCGATCCTGCAGATCGAGGTGCGCGACGCCGACGGCCGCCCGCTGCCGCCCGGCCGCACCGGTGAGATCTGGTTCAAAGGGCCGAACCTCATCCGCGGCTACTGGAACCAGCCGGAAGACACGGCCGAGGTGCTCGTCGACGGGTGGCTGCGCACCGGCGACCTCGGCCACATCGACGACGAGGGCTTCGTCTACGTCGATGACCGGGTGAAGGACATGGTGCTACGAGGCGGCGAGAACGTGTACTGCGCCGAGGTCGAGGCCGCGCTGTACGAGCACCCCGCGGTGCACGAGGCCGCCGTGTTCGGCGTCCCGCACGAGCGGCTCGGCGAGGAGGTGGCCGCCGCGGTACTGCCTCGCGCCGGCATGGCCGTGACCGTCGAGGAGCTCCGGGACCACGTGCGGGCGCGTCTCGCGCCGTTCAAGGTGCCGACGGTCGTCGCCATCGTCGATTCGCCGTTGCCGCGGAACCCGGCAGGCAAGATCCTCAAACGTGAACTGCGCGAGATCGTGCAGCAGTCGCGGCGCTGAGCCCGTTCAGTTCCCGAAGTCCCAGCCCTCACCCGTCTCGTAGCGCGCGAGCACGTTCTTGGCGATGAGGATCTTGTGCACCTCGTCGGGACCATCGGCGATCCGTAGCGTCCGTGCTCCCTGGTACATGGCGGCGAGCGGCAGGTCGTTCGAGACGCCGGCCGCGCCCCACACCTGGATCGCCCGCTCGACCATCAGGTCGAAGGCGCGCCACATCTGCCCGACGGCGTTCATGCAGTGGTAGATGCGGCCCGCGCCCAGCCGGTCCTGCGCGGCGCGATGACCTTCGCCGACCTTGCCGAGCGTGTTGTCGATCGGTACCCGCACGTTCTCGTAGATGACTTCGCAGTGATCCGACGTCGACCGGCCCCACACGCCGATGCCGCGCACGATGTTCACGCCGCGTGTCGCGGTCGGCACGATGATCTGCGCCATGTCCCCGGTCCGGCCGTAGGCACCAGTGTCGTCCTGGACGCGGCACATGACGATGAAGAAGTCCGCGTCGATGCCATTCGACGTGAACCACTTGTGCCCGTTGATCACCCAGTGGTCACCGTCGCGCTTCGCGAGCGTGTCGAGCGACCGCGGATCGGAGCCCGGATTGTGCGGCTCGGTCATCGAGAAGCCGGACTCCATGCGCCCCTCGACCAGGGGCAACAGCCACTTCTGCTTCTGCTCCTCGGTGCCGTACTTCACGAGGATCTGCTGGTTGCCCGAGTTCGGCGCGACCACGCCGAACAGCGCCGCTGCTCCGACCGCGTAGGCGAGCACCTCGTTCATGTACGCGTGGGCGAGGAAGTCCAGACCCATCCCGCCGTACTCCTTCGGCAGATGAGGCGCCCACAGGCCCGCTGGCGGTCGGTCACCTCGCCGCCACGGTGGTACGCCCAGAGCTTGTTCTCGTTCGGGAGGATGTCCTCGTTGACGATCTTGGCGGTCCGCATCCGGATGTCGTTGATGCGATCGTCGAGCGTCGGGATGGGGTTGACGTGCATGGCCATGCCCGGCGATGGTGGCCGCCCGGGAGCCGGCGTGCCAGGGGCCGAAGTCCCGATTCCTCAGCCGATCTGGCGTTCCGCCCCTTCCCAATAGGGCGCCCGGATCTCCCGCTTCAGCAGCTTGCCTGACGGGTTGCGGGGGAGTGCGTCCGTGAAGTCGACGGACTTCGGGAGCTTGTAGCCGGCGAGGAACTCCCGGCAGAACGTGATCAGGTCGTCCGCGCCGACCGTGCTGCCTTCCCGCCGCACGACGACCGCCTTGACGGCCTCCCCCCACTTCGGGTCGGGCACGCCGATCACGGCGACGTCGGCGACGTCAGGGTGCTTGGCGAGCACGTTCTCGACCTCGGCGGGGTAGATGTTCTCGCCGCCCGACACGATCATGTCCTTCACTCGGTCGTGGAGGAACAGGTAGCCGTTGGCGTCGCGGTAGCCGGCGTCACCGGTCTTGAACCAGCCGTCGTCGGTGATCGCCGCCTTCGTCGCCGCCTCGTTGGCCCAGTAGCCCTTCATGTTCTGCGGCGATCGGGTCCACAGCTCGCCGACGACCCCATCCTCCACGTCCGCACCCGTCTCCGGGTCGACGATGCGCACCTCCACCCAGGGATACGGCTTGCCGCACGATCGCAGCAGCTTCGGGTTGTGCACCGGATCGTGGTCCTCGGCGTCGAGCTGGGTGATCGCGCCGGTCGTCTCGGTGAGCCCGTACACCTGGATGAACCCACACGCGAACGTCTCCATGGCCTTGGTGAGCACGGTGTCGGTGATCGGCGACGCGCCGTAGACGATCGCCCGCAGCGTCGAGAAGTCGGTCTGCTCCACGCCGGGTGTCAGCAGCAGGAACTGGATGACCGCTGGCACGAAGAACGCGTTGGTGATCCCGAACCGCGGGATCAGCTCGAGGATCTTGGCTGGGTCGACGTCGCGGAGCAGCACGGTCTGGCAACCGTGGTACAGACCGACCATCGACCATCCCGAGCCGGCGATGTGGAACATCGGCATGACGGCGAGGTTCACCGAGCTCTTGTCGAAGCGCCACGACTCGGTGACGTTGATGACGCCGTCGAAGAAGTTCGAGTTGGTCAGCATGACGCCCTTGGGCAGGCCGGTGGTGCCCGAGGTGTAGAGCTGGAAGGCCACGTCGCCGGGCCCGCTCTCGACGCCGGGGTCGGTCGCCGGCTGTCCGCCGAGGAACGTCTCGTAGTCGTCCCACCGGGCGTGGCCGCCGATGGCGACGATCCTGGTGACCGTCTCGAGGTCGGCTTCAACTTTCTCGACGTGGGGAACGAACTCGCTCCCGACGACGAGAACCTTGGCGCGGGCGTCGTTGACGACCTGCGCGATCTCCGTCGGCGCAAGCCGCCAGTTGACGGCCACGTTCACTGCGTTCAGCTTCGAGAGCGCGAACGTGACCTCGAAGTACTCGGGCCCGTTCTTGTCGAGGAACGCCACCCGGTCCTCCGCCTTGACGCCGGCGGCTGCGAGCGCGTTCGCGAGCTGGTTCGAGCGACGGTCGAGCTGTCCGAACGTCGTCGTGGTGCCCGCGTACTCGATGGCCGGCGCGTCGGGCCGCTCCCGGCCGTGCGTGCGCACGATCCCCGCAATCGACGTGATCGACATGCATTCCCCCTCGTGGTCGGGCGCGTCCATCCTGCCGCGTCCGCCGGGCGCGTGCCGCTCGTGCTGCCCGTAGGATCGTCGACGTGGGGGACCTCCGCGTCGACATCGCCGGCCATGTCGCCACCGTCACGCTCGACCGTCCACCGGTCAATGCGGTCGACGCGGGCACGTTCGCGGAGATCGCGCAGGTCTTCTGCGGGTTCAACGACGACCGCGACGTGCGTGTCGCTATCTTCACCGCGGCCGGTGACCGGGCGTTCATGGCCGGTGTCGACCTCGACAGCGTCGGTGCGCGCGACCGCGGTCCCGAGGTCCCGGCGTCGCTGGTGACCGACCCGGCACGGCTCGCCCGCGATGCCATGTGGGCGATCACCGATTGCGCGGTGCCGGTGATCGGCGCGATCAACGGTCCCGCGCTCGGCGCGGGTCTGGCGTTCGCGGCCTGCTGCGACATCCTGATCGCCTCGGACAACGCCCGGTTCGGCACCACCGAGATCAACGTCGGCCTCCTTGGGGCCAGCGCACACCTGTCGCTGCTCGTCGGCCGGCACAAGGCCCGGGAGATGTTCTTCACCGGCGAGCAGGTGCCCGCGTCGGAGCTGTACCGCCTCGGCGCGGTGCGCGCCGTCGTGCCCCGCGACCAGCTGCTCGACGCGGCCGGCGCGCTCGCCGCGGAGCTCGCCGCGAAGAGCCCGATCGCGCTGCGCCTCGCGAAGGAGTCGATGAACCGTGTGGAGCACCTGCCGCTGAAGGAGGCGTACCGGACCGAGCAGGACTACACCGCCCGCCTGCTGCAATTCGAGGACGCTGCGGAGGCGCGCCGCGCGTTCAAGGAGAAGCGGGCACCGAACTGGCAATGGAGATGAGGCAGGAGCTGCGATGAAGGAGTTGCTCGACGAGCTCGACGAGTGGCGGACCCGCGGCAAGCGGGTCGCGCTCGCCCGCGTTGTGGACGTCGAGGGGTCGGGGCCTCGCCAGCCCGGCGCGGCGATGGCGGTCAACGAGGACGGCGAGGTTATCGGTTCGGTGTCCGGCGGCTGCGTCGAAGGCGCGGTCGTGACCGAGGCGCTCGACGTGCTCGCCACCGGCGACCGGCGCATGGTGACCTTCGGTTACAGCGACGACGAAGCGTTCGCCGTCGGGCTCACGTGTGGCGGCACGATCCACCTGTTCATCGAGCCGCTGGACTGGTAGGCATCCGCACGCTCGTCACAACCCGAGGGACCGGCCGATGATCTCCTTCATGATCTCGGTGGTGCCGCCGTAGATCGTGGTGATCCGCGCGTCGGCGTAGGCGCGCGCGATCGGGTACTCGAGCATGTAGCCGTACCCGCCGAACAGTTGCAGGCAGCGGTCGACGGCGCGCTTCTGCAGCTCGGTGCACCACCACTTCGCCATCGCCGCTTCGTCGGCGGTGAGCTCGCCGGCGTTGAGCGCGAGCACGCACCGGTCGACGAAGGTCTGCGCGATCTCCACCTCGGTCGCCACTTCGGCGAGGACGAACCGGCTGTTCTGGAACGATCCGATCGGCTGACCGAACGCGTGCCGCTGCTTGACGTAGTCGAGCGTCCACCCCAGCGCGGCGCGGGCTGCGGCGACGCCGCTGGCCGCGATCGAAAGCCGCTCCTGGGGCAGGTTCGTGACGAGCTGGACGAAGCCCTGTCCCTCCTCGCCGAGCAGGTTGGAAGCCGGCACCACGACGTCGGTGAAGAACAGCTCGGCCGTGTCCTGCGCGTGCTGGCCGAGCTTTTCGAGGTTGCGGCCCCGCTCGAAGCCCTCCATGCCGCGTTCGAGCACCAGCAGGGAGATGCCCTTGTGGCGTTGCGTCGGGTCGGTCTTGACCGCCGTGATGACGAGGTCGGCGTTGATGCCGTTGGTGATGAACGTCTTCGAGCCGTTGACCACGTAGTGGTCACCGTCGCGCACCGCGGTCGTCGCCATCGACGCGAGGTCGCTGCCCATGCCCGGCTCGGTCATCGCGATCGCCGTGATCAGCTCGCCGGAGGCGATTCCAGGAAGCCAACGGGCTCGCTGCTCGTCGGTGCAGTAGCGCAGGAAGTACGGCAGGCAGATGTCGTTGTGCAGCGTGATTCCGAGACCGGCGCCGCCGACGCCCGACGCCTGCACCTCCTCGATGATCACGAGGTTGTAGCGGAAGTCGTCGACCCCGCCGCCGCCGTACTCCTCAGGGACGGCCATGCCGACAAAGCCGTGGCGGCCGGCGTCGGCGAACACCGAGCGCGGGACGATGCCGGCCGCGTCCCACTCCAGGTGATGGGGGACGATCTCGTTGTCGAGCCAGCGCCGCACGCTGGCGCGGAACTGCTCGTGTTCGTCGTCGAAGAGCGCGCGTCGCATCGCGCCAGCTTCTCAGATGGTGACCACGACCTTTCCCTTCGCCCGCCGGTCGGCGAGCTCGCGGATGGCCTCCGAGGCCCGTTCGAGCGGGTAGGTGCGCGAGACGTGCGGATGGAGCTTGCCCGCCTGCCACCACGACAGGAGCTCGGCGACGTTCGCTTGGTTCCGCTCCGGCTCGCGGCCCACGAACGCCCCCCAGAACACGCCGACGATCGAGCAGCTCTTGAGCAACGTGAGGTTGAGGGGAATCTTCGGGATGCCGGCGGTGAAGCCGATCACGAGGAACCGGCCGTCCCACGCCGTCGACCGCAGCGCCGGTTCGCTGTACTTGCCACCCACCGCGTCGTAGACGACGTCGGCACCGGCACCGCCGGTCAGCTCCCGGATGCGGGTCTTCAGGTCTTCGGTCTCGTAGTTGATCGTCATCGACGCGCCGTGCTCGCGGCACAGCTCGAGCTTCTCGTCGCTCGACGCGGCCGCGATCACGTTGGCGCCCATCACCGCGCCGAGCTCGACTGCAGAGAGCCCGACGCCGCCCGCGGCGCCGAGCACGACGAGCGACTCGCCCGGCTGTAGGTGGGCACGGTCCTTCAAGGCGTAGTGCGACGTGCCGTACGCGTAGAGGAACGACGATGCGTGCACGAAGTCGATCGAGTCGGGGATGGGGATCACCGACTTGGCCGCCACCACGACCTTCTCCGCCAAGCCGCCCCAGCCGGGCGACGCGAGCACGCGGTCGCCGACGGTGACGTTGTCGACGCCGTCGCCGAGCGCGCTCACCGTGCCGGCGACCTCCGCGCCGGGGGAGAACGGCAGCGGAGGCTTGAACTGGTACAGGTCCTGAATCATGAGCACGTCGGGGAAGTTCACCGCGCAGGCGGCGACGTCGACGACGACCTGGCCGGGGCCGGGCTGCGGATCGTCGACCTCCTCCAGCACGAGCGACTCGGGCGGACCGAACTCCTTGCACAACACGGCTCTCACGAGCCGGTGACCGTAGTCGGCGACGAAGCCGGAGACTGACCCGGCGCCGCGGTTGGGCGCGGGACGCGTCAGGCCAGGCGACCCGTAACCTCCTCGTCACCGTGGACGCGTCGCCTGCCATCGCCGCCACGCACCTGTCCAAGCACTTCGGTGGTGTGCAGGCCGTGCGCGACCTGAGCTTCGGTGTCGAGCATGGCCAGGTGTGCGGGCTGCTCGGCCCGAACGGTGCGGGCAAGACCACGACCGTGCGCATGCTCGTCGGGCTCATCCGCCCCGACGCCGGCGAGTCGGCGCTGCTCGGCGAACCGATGCGGCCAGGCCACCCGGTGCTGCGGCGGGTCGGGCTCCTCGTCGAGAAGCCGTCGTTCGTGCCGTACCTGTCGGGCATGCGCAACCTGCAGCTGCACTGGTACGCGGGCGGCGACGAGTGGCCGCCACCCGGTCTCGACGAGGCGCTCGACCTGGCCGGGCTCGGCGCCGCGATCGACCGCAAGGTGAAGGGCTACTCCCAGGGAATGCGCCAGCGTCTCGGTCTTGCGCAGGCGCTGATGAACCGACCCGAGCTGCTCGTTCTCGACGAACCGACCAACGGGCTCGACCCGGCGGAGACCCGCCGCATCCGAGTGGCGCTCGGGGAGATCTCCGGGCGGGGCACGACCGTGCTGCTGTCGAGCCACCTGCTCGCCGAGGTCGAGCAGGTCTGCAGCCACGTGCTCGTGATCGACCAGGGAACGCTCGTCGCCGCCGGTGCGGTGGACGAGTTGATCGGCTCGTCCTCCACCGCCGACATCGACGTCGACGATCCCGGCCGCGCCGCGGCGGTGCTGCGCGCGCTGCCGGGCGTGCTCGACGTCGCTCCCGGCGAGCCACCCGGCCGCCGGTTGGTCGTGTCGCTCGACGGCGCCACCCGCGCGGACGTCGTGCGGGCGCTGGTGCTCGCCGGCATCGCCGTGGACACGGTCACGGCCCGCCGCCGGCTGGAGGACGCGTACCTGTCGCTCGTGGAGCACCCGTCGTGATCCGCGTCGAGTGGATCCGCCAGGTGCGCCGCCTGCGCACATGGGCTTGCCTGGTCGCGCTGGCCGCGGTGCCGGTCATCATCACGGTGGCGAGCTACCTCGACCCGCCGCGCGGGGACCGGCCGTTCGAGCTCAACCTGTTCACGATCCTGACCAGCAGCGGCATCAACGTCGGGCTGATCTCGCTCCTGGTCATGAGCCAGTTCTTCCTGATCGTCGTCGTCGCCGCGTTCGCGGGGGAGAGCATCAGCGGCGAGGCGACATGGGGGACACTGCGCTACCTGCTGGTGCGGCCGGTCAGCCGCGCCCGGCTGGTGCTGGCGAAGCTCACCATCGCGTACGTGCTGACCTTGCTCGCGATCGCGTTCATCGTCGGAGCCGGACTGGTCGCGGGTTCGATCGCGTTCGGCTGGCACGACGCCACGTTCCTGCGCCAGGTCCGCGTGTTCAACGCGCAGGTGCCCGCGCCCGCTGTTGTGCCGGCCGGCGAGGCGGTGCTCCGGCTCGTCCTCGCATCCGGCTACGTCGCGCTCACGATGCTCGCGGTCGTGGCGATCGGGATCTTCCTGTCGACGCTCACCGACTCGACGGCCGCGGCCGTGGTCGGCACCGTGGTCGTGGTCGTCGCGTCGCAGGTGCTCGGCGCGGTGCCGAGCCTCGACCGGATCAAGCCCGTGCTCCCCACCCGCTACTGGGACGAGTGGCGCAACCTGTTCCTCGGCACGAGCGCGTTCGACATGTGGAAAGGGGTGGTGTCCGCGCTGGCGGTCACCGCGCTGTTCACGATCGCCGCGCTGTGGTGCTTCCAGCGCAAGGACGTGCTGTCGTGAGGGGCTGGCGCGCTCTCAGATGTCGCCGAGCCAGGCCGGCGCGTGCTTCACGAGGAACTCGCTGACTGCGAGGCACCGGTCGAGCACGTCGCAGAGCTGCTCTTCGTTCTTGTAGATCGCGGCGAGCGACACCTCGATGCGGGCGACGATCGTCAAGCTCCGTTCCGGCGCGTCGGTGACCGCCGCGTACGAGTCGATCGCCGACACCTCGAGCGGCAGCTCGGTCTCGCCGATGCCGGCCAGCTCGGTGGCGAGCACGAGCAGGTCCGGCCCGTTCGGCAGAGGCGGAAGCGTCCACGTGAACAGCAGCGGGAAGTGGAACGTGTCCTCCGGGTCCTCGCCGTCGGCCAGCGACAGCACCGTGTCCTCGAAGGCGAGGAGCTGGCGCGGGTCGACCTCCAGCGACAGGTGCAGGTCGAGCGGACCGTTGCACGCCTCCTCTGGGTGCAGGTCGACCTCCCATGCCTGGCGCAGCGAGTACGTCTCGACGAAGTGCCGCTCGTCGTGGACATGGAAGCCGTGATCGGCGGCGTGGTCTTTCAGGTCTGCGACGAAACCCGCCACGTCGATGACGGCCATAGTTCCCACAGCCTGCCACGGCCGGCACCCGATTCCTGCCTCAGTCGCGCCGGCTGCGACCATCGTGGGCCATGGATCTCCACGAGGTGCTCGACGAGGCGGCGGCGGCGATCCGCCACGCCCTGGCAGGCCTGGACGACTGGGGCCCGGCAGGGACGCGACCGGGCCAGTACGCGAGCGACCTGGCCGCCGATCGCGCCGCCGTCGAGGTGCTGACCAAGAACGGCCTCGGCGTGCTGTCCGAGGAGTCCGGCCGGCACCAACCGGACCGGGCGATCACCGTGGTCGTCGACCCGGTCGACGGTTCGACCAACGCGGCCCGCGGCATCCCCTGGTACGCGACGAGCCTGTGCGCGGTCGACGGCGACGGCCCGCTCGCGTCGCTGGTCGTGAACCTGGCAGGGGGCACGGTGTTCCGTGCCGAGCGGGGCGCCGGCGCGACGGCCGACGGCCGGGCCTTGACCCCGTCGAAGGAGACTTCGTTGCGCGCGTCGGTTGTGGCGCTGTCGGGCTTCCCGGGTGGGTGGCTCGGCTGGCACCAGTACCGCGCGCTCGGGGCCGCTGCCCTCGACCTGTGCGCGGTCGCGGCCGGCATCGTCGACGCGTACGTCGACTGCAGCCCGGACGCGCACGGGCCGTGGGACTACCTCGGCGGTCAGCTCGTCTGCACCGAGGCGGGCGCGGTCGTCGCCGACGCGCTCGGGCGTGACCTTGTCGTGCTCGACCACACGGCGCGGCGCACGCCGGTCGCCGCGGGAACAGCCGCGCTGCTCGCCGAGGTGGTCGAGGCAAGGCGCGCAGTCGCGCGCTGAGCCGCTTACCCTGGCTGGGTGCGAACGCAGGTGTACCGCTGGCTGCTGTTGCTGTACGGGCGGCTGCCCCGGCGGGTCCGGCGTTCGATCGTGCGCCGGACCACACCGTCGTTCACCGTCGGCGCGGTGTGCTTCATCGAGCGGGCCGACGGCCGCGTGCTGTTGATCCGCCAGTCGTACCGCCACGACTGGGGCCTGCCGGGCGGGCTGCTGCAGCGCCACGAGCTGCCGGCCGAAGCAGCGCGGCGCGAGATCCGCGAGGAGACCGGTCTCGACATCGTGCTGGTCTCCGAGCCCGCGGTCGTGATCGATCCGTCGCCGCGCCGCGTCGACGTCGTGTTCCGCGCCCGGCTGGTGGACGACGCGGACGCCGAACGAGCTCGGCCCACTTCGGTCGAGATCGTCGAGGTCGGCTGGTTCCCGCCAGCCGAGCTGCCGCGGCTGCAGTTCGAGACGACCCAGGCGATCCAGGCGCTCGCGCGCGCGAAGGTCGCCTCGCTCATCCCGCCAGCGTGACGAGCGTGCGTAGCTGGCCGGGCAGGCAGGGGTGGCGCAACTTGGTGAGCGCCTTCGCTTCGATCTGACGGATTCGCTCGCGGGTGAGGTCGAAGCGCCGGCCCACCTCCTCGAGGGTGAGCGGCGAGTCGAGGCTGAGCCCGAAGCGCAGGCAGAGCACCTCGCGCTCGCGCTCGTCGAGGCGTTCGAGCGATTGGCGGAGCACGTCGGACTGCAGTGACCGGGCTGCCAGCTCGTCGGGCGAGCTCTGCGACAGGTCGGCCAGCAGGTCCGACAGCTCGCCGTCGCCGTCGCTGCCGACCACCGCCGACAGTGAGACCAGGTCGGGCTCGACCCGCAGCGCATCCTCGACCTTGTCGACGGGGAAGCCGCTCTCGGCGGCGAGCTCCGCGATCGTCGGCTCGCGGCCGAGCGTCTTCAGCAGGTTCGACGAGGTGCGGGCCAGCACCGACAGCGCTTCGCCGAGGTGGGCCGGCACTCTGATGGTGCGGCTCTTGTCGGCGATGGCGCGGGTGATGCCCTGGCGGATCCACCACGTCGCGTAGGTGGAGAACTTGAACCCCTTGCGCCAGTCGAACTTCTCGACGGCGCGCATCAGCCCGAGGTTGCCCTCCTGGATGAGGTCGAGCATCGGCAGTCCCGAGGACTGGTAGCGCTTCGCTACCGAGACCACCAGGCGGAGGTTCGCCTGGATGAATCGCTCGCGCGCCGCCGCGGCCGCGTCGCGTTGGGCAGGTGTCGCGTGCGGATCGCGTCCGAGCTCGATGGCCTGTGCCAGCTCGATCTCCTGAGCGGCGGTCAGCAACGGCTCGCGCCGGAGCTCACCGAGGTACTGCTGCACGAGATCGCGATCACCGGATCGATCGGATCGTTGCGTTGCCGTGGTGCTCCGCCCTGCCATGGACCCCCCTCGCGGGTAGGTTCGCTTCATGATCGAAGGTAGTGCGCGCGCGTCGACGGCCAGCGGATCCCGGCCGGTGGTGGTCGTCTCCGCGTGCCTGCTCGGTGTGCGGTGCAACCATGCCGGCGACGCGAACACGGCCGACGCGGTGGTCGCGTTGCGCGCCACGCACCGCCTCGTCCCCGTGTGTCCCGAGGTCGCGGGTGGCCTCCCGACACCGCGTCCGGCCGCCGAGCGCCAGCCCGACGGCCGTGTACGCGACGTCGACGGCGACGACGTCACGGAGTGGTTCGAGCGCGGCGCGGCGCATGCGGTGCAGGTCGCGAACGCGACCGGCGCGACCCGTGCGATCTTGAAGGCGCGCTCACCGTCGTGCGGATGCCATGAGATCTACGACGGGTCGTTCACCCGCACGCGGGTAGCCGGCGAAGGTGTCACCGCGCAGGCGCTGCGGCGCGCCGGGCTCGAGGTGGTGTCGGAGGAAGACGTCAGCCAGGCTTGACGGTGTGGCGCGCCCGCCACAGCGTGCCGCACGACGGGCAGCTCAGGTGCACGGTGTGGCCGACGAGGTCGACCATGTCGACCTTGCCGGGCCGCTTGCAGTTCGGGCACTCCTCGCCACCATCGCCCGTCAAGTCGACCGCCGGTGACGGGGCCACGGTCGTGAGACCCGCTGCCGGGACCTCGATCTGCACCGGGTCGAACGACTCGAAGCTTCGCTCGCCGGATGGGTGCTGTTGCTCGGGCTTGAGAGCCGCCTCGCCGGGCAGCTTGCCCTCGGCGATCAGTCGTTGCGTCTTTGCTCGCTCGAGTCGCTCCGACAGTGTCACGCTCACCCTCCACCCGCGATCGCTGCCGAGATGTTAGACGCAGGCACCTCGATCCCTCCTCCATGCCGGGCCCAGCCCCTCTACGCTCGTGCTTTTCCCGGGCGCGTAGCTCAGTTGGCGAGAGCACCTCCCTTACAAGGAGGGGGCCGGGAGTTCGAGTCTCTCCGCGCCCACTGCAGGTCCGGCTGGTGGTTGGCCTTCAGCAGGACAAGGCGCGACCAGCCCGTGTCGCGATGCGACACGGGCTCGCCCTCTGGTGCCGAGAATCCCGCCGTCCCTTGCCCGGCGTGAACGCAAGATGATGGCGTGCCGGCCGTTCCTCTCCGTGTGGGCGCGAGCACGGTGAGGCGGCTGGTCGGGCCGCCGTCGTTCGAGCGGCTCCGGCGTCTCCTGCCAGCCGCCCGCCGGCACGCGATCGCGGGCAGCGAGCAGGGCTACACCGTGCACCTCGAGTACCCGCCGACCGCGGAGCTGCGACCCCGCTATGGCCATGGCCGGCCATCGCACGGTCGGCTCTCCGCGCTGCTCGACGCGTCACGCAACCGGTACGAGTCGACGCTGCGGTCCTTCGAACCGTTCTTCGACGACCTGTACCGCGTCCCGCGGCACGGCATCGACCGCGCCGAGCCGTGCTGGCTCAACGAGTGGCTGATCGGGCTCGACACGGTGTCGCTGTACGGGTTCGTCCGCAAACGGCGTCCGGCCCGTTACGTCGAGATCGGCAGCGGGCAGTCGACGAAGCTCGTCGCGCAGGCGCGGGCCGACGGCGGGCTCGCGACGCAGATCACCTCGATCGATCCGGCACCGCGCGCCGAGGTCGACCAGCTCTGCGACCGCATCGTGCGCATGCCGCTCGAACAGGTGGACCTCGCCGCGTGCTTCGGCGGCCTCGAAGCCGGTGACATCGTGTTCCTCGACGGTTCCCACCGCGTGCTGCCCAACTCCGACTGCGTCGCGTTCTTCCTCGACGTGTTGCCATCGCTTCCGCCAGGCGTGCTCGTCGGGATCCACGACATCTACCTTCCGGAGGATTACCCCGAGGGGTTCATCGACGCCTGGTGGTCGGAGCAGTACGCGCTCGCCGCGTTGCTGCTCGGCGAGCCCGGCTGGTTGCAGGTCGTGCTGCCGACCTTCTACGTGAGCGGTATCGCGGAGCTCGCCGCCATCGTCGCCCCGTTGTTCGACCGGCCGGGCCTCGCGGAGCTGAACCGGCGGGGCTCGGCGTTCTGGCTGGAGACGACGCCGGCAGGCTGACCGCGCAACGGGAGGGGGCACCGAAGGTGCACGCCCGGAGGAACGCTGACCAGAATCACCGGTCGTGGTCGGCTTCTGATGAGGTTCCGGTTGCAGCCGTCGGCCGAGCTGCGGGCGCTCGGCATGCGGGCGCGCCAGATCGGCATGCTCGCGGTGCTCACTGGCGCGGTCACCGGCCTGATGGTCGCGGGGTTCGAGCGCCTCGTGAGCGACGGGATGCTCGACCCGGTGCTGCGCGGGCCGATCGGTGTGCAGGCGTTCGCGCCCGCCGCGGGTCTCGCGCTCGCGGCGCTCGCGCTTCGCTGGGTGGCGCGCGGTGCAACGCCCGCGACAGCGGACGAGTACGTCCGCTCGTTCCACGAGAGCGACGATCGTCTGGATCTGCGGCCGGCACCAGGGCGCGTGCTGGCGAGCATCATGACGCTCGGCACGGGCGCGCCGATGGGTTTCGAGGGCCCGTCGATCTACATCGGCGCGTCCGTGGGCACGTGGCTCCAGCAACGGTTCCATCGATTCTTCGCTCCCGCCGACCGCAAGCTGCTCATGGTGTGTGGCGCCGCCGCGGGGGTTGCCGCCATCTTCAAGGCGCCGGCCACGGGCATGGTGTTCGCGCTCGAGGTTCCGTACCGGCAGGACCTCGCACGGCGCATGCTGCTGCCGGCGATGTTCTCGGCTGCCGCGAGCTACGTCGTGTTCGCATCGGTCAACGGGACGACGCCGTTGTTCCCCATCGCGGGCGCGCCGCCGTTCGACCTGCGTGACCTGCTCGGCGCGGCGGCACTCGGGCTGGCGTGCGGTGCGGGTGCACGGCTGTTCGCCGCCGCGCTGCTCGCCGCCAAGTCACTCGCCACGCGCTGGCCGCGCACGGTGCGGGTCGCGATCGGTGGCGGGTCGATTGCGGGATGCTTCGCGGCCGGCCGGTTGCTGACCGGCGAGTCCGTGGTGATCGGCCCCGGCTACACGACGATCGGCTGGGCGCTGGAGCCGGGTCACGCGTTCGGGGTGATCCTCGCCCTGTTCGCCGTGCGCGGGCTCGCGACCGTCTTCGCCGTCGGCGCGGGCGGGGTCGGCGGGTTGTTCGTCCCCCTCGTCGTGCAGGGCGCGCTCGCCGGCAGCGCGATGGGAAGCCTCGTCAACGCGTCGGCGGCGAGCGCGACGCTGTTCCCGCTGCTCGGCGTCGCCGCGTTCCTGGGTGCCGGCTACCGCGTCCCGCTTGCCGCGGTGGTGTTCGTCGCCGAGTCGACCGGACGGCCTGGCTTCGTCGTGCCCGGGTTGATCGCGGCCGCCTCGAGCCAGTTGCTCATGGGCCGCGCCTCGGTGACGCCGTACCAGCAGGACGTGCGGATCGGGCTGCTCGAACGGCGGCGGGCGTTGCCGGTCACCGCGGCGTTGCGGCCCGAGGCAGCGACGGTCCCGCCCACCGCGACGGTCGCCGAGCTGTACCGCCACCACCTCGGCGAGCTGCGCCTCCGGACGGTCGCCGTGGTGGACGGCACGCGCTTCTGCGGCATCGTCGCGCTCGCGGATCTTGCGGCGGTGCCTCCTGAGGCGTGGCAGGCGACGCTGGCCCGAGACGTCATGCACACCGACGTCGCCGTCGCCGACGTGCGCTGGACCCTCGGCCAGGCCATCGCCGCGATGGAAGCCGCCGACGTCGACCGGCTGGCCGTGGTCGACGGCGACGCCTTCGTCGGCATCGTGACCACCGGCGAGATCCTCAAGCTCGACGCGATCCTGCAGACCGCGGGCGAACCGGGCCTCACCGGCTCGCCGTGAGCGCGGCGCGGCGCCCGCTGAGCTCCGTTCAGTCGGCGGTGGTCAGCCCGACCGGGCAGCTGACGCCGGTGCCGCCGAGACCGCAGTAGCCGTTCGGCACCTTCGCCAGGTACTGCTGGTGGTAGTCCTCCGCGTAGAAGAACGCGGGCGCATCGGCGATCTCGGTGGTGATGTCGCCGTATCCCGCGTCCCGCAACCGCTCGGCATACGCGGCGCGGCTCGCCTCCGCGGCGGCGCGCTGGGCGGCGCCGAACGTGTAGATGGCCGAGCGATACTGCGTGCCGACGTCGTTGCCCTGGCGCATGCCCTGCGTCGGGTCGTGGGCCTCCCAGAACACCTTGAGCAGCTGCTCGTAGGAGACCTTCGCGGGGTCGAAGACCACGAGCACCACCTCGGCGTGACCGGTACGGCCGGTGCACACCTCCTCGTAAGTGGGGTTCGGGGTGTACCCACCCGCGTACCCGACCGCTGTCGTGTAGACGCCGGGCGTCTGCCAGAACACGCGCTCGGCACCCCAGAAGCAGCCGAGCCCGAAGATCGCCTGCTGCATGCCGTCGGGGAACGGCGGCTCGATGCGGTGACCGTTGACGAAATGGTGCTCGGACAGCGGGAACGGCCGGTGGTCACGGCCGGCGAGCGCGGCGGCCGGATCGATCATCGCGGTCTTGTCGCGGAAGAGCATGGCGACAGGCTACGGCGCCCGGTGACCGGGCCGGCCTGGCCCCGCTCCGGATCTTTCGTGTAGTTTCATGTCATGTCAGATGTGGGGGTGGCAGCGGCGGCGGTGGAGGCGGCGGTGGCCGCCGACGCGCTGGCACGAGTGCTCGCGGAGGTCGCCCACGACCTCGGTCGCGCGGCGGCGATCGCCACACCGGACTGGGCAGGCCCCCACCGTGACGGCTTCGACGAGCGGGTCGCAGCCTTGCAGTCGGTGTGCGTGGACGGCGCCGCTGCGCTGCGCGTGCTGCGCCGCCGGCTCCTCGAGTGGGTGGCGTCGTCGTGAGCGGGCCACGCTGCTCCGCCCGCCCCGCCGACCTGGCAGCCGCGGCACGCGTGCTGGACGCGCTCATGCCCTCGCTGCGGCACGCGGTGGCTCGCTTCGATGTCGCCATCGAGCGGCTCGCCAGCCGGTCGGCGGGCGTGTTCGCCCCGCTGCGGTGGATCGATCCGCTCTGGCCCCTCCCCGGCCGCATCGACGAGCTGGCGCGGTTCACCTGGCGGGTCGGCGAGGCGTTCGCCGCTGCCGGCGGTGGCTACGGTGCCGGTGGCTCGGCGGTGGTCGTCGCGGCGGCGCCGAGCATCGACGGCTGGCTGGCCGCCGCGTCGTGGCGACCCGGCGCCCACCTCGTCGCCGGCGAGGCGGGCGCGTGGGCGCGCGCGGTGTTCGGCGCCCGCTGCGTGTCGTGGGGGGATGCCGGCTACGAGGGTCGTGGCTTTCTTGTCGGCCCGGACGGCCGCCGCTACCCGCTCGTCGCACCGCACGTGGTGCGCGACCGGGTCACCTACCACGCCGACGACGGCGTCCGACCCGGGTCGCCGAGCGTTCTCGACCTCGATGGTCGCGATGGGGGGTGGACCACCGTCTACGAGCGCACCGGCGTCGAACGCTGGCGCGACGCGCCCAGCGCGCTCGAACGGGTGCTCGCCGGTGTCGGCAGCACCGCGCTCGGCCCGCCCATCGGCAGCACCGCCGCCGACGTGCAGGCGATCGTGCTCGTGCCCGGCCGTGCACCTAGGTTCGCGGAGGCGCCTGCGCCACCGGCCGGCCCGCCCGACGTGCCATCCGAGTACCTGCCGCCCGCGCCCGAGTACCCGCCGCCCCACGCGCCCGGCGTGCAGTATCCGCTCGGGCAGTCGTCGCTCGCCGCGGCCGGCATGAACCTTGCGCCGCTCGTCGTCCAGGGTGTCGCCGGTGCGGCGTCGGCGGACCTGGGTTCGTACGCGGCGTACGACGTCGCGCTGCAGCAGAACGCCGACGGCCGCGTCCGCGCCTTGTACCGGCGCGTGTTCGTCGGTTTCGACGCGGGCGGCGAGCCGGTGTTGAGCTCGGTCTACGTCACCGGGCCGGAGCGCAACGACCAGGTTCGCATCGTCTACGCGCCCGCGGGGTGATACGTCAGGGGGTGATGTCCTGCCGCCACAGCGCGGCCTGCTCGATCACCTCGGTGCGCACGGTGACGCCGAGGCCCGGACCGTCCGGCACCGCGAGGCGGCCGGCGCCATCGAGCACGAACGGCTCGGTCAGGTCGTCGACCCAGTAGCGATCCGACGCGGACAGGTCGGCGGGCAACGAGAAGCCGGGCAGCGCGGCGACCGCGAGCGCAGCGGCACGGCCGATGCCGGTCTCGAGCAGGCCGCCGACCTTCGCAGGGATCCCGGCGTCCACGCAGCGGTCGTGGGCGCGCCGTGCTGCGACGATGCCACCGAGGCGGGCCGGCTTCACCGACACCGCGCCCGCGGCACGAGCGGCGAGCACCGCGTCGAGTGACGCGAGCGATGCGACCGACTCGTCGAGGCACACCGTGGTGCGCAGCTCGCGGCAGAGCCGTGCGTGACCGGCGAGGTCCTCCGCTGCGAGCGGCTGCTCGATGCACACCAGTCCGAGGCCGTCGAGGTCGGCGACCCGTTCGGGCACGGACGCGTACGACCCGTTGGCGTCGACCTGCACCCCGACCGCCGCGGCGGCAGCGTGGTGCACACCCGCGGGCAGCGGGTGCTCGGGCGCGACCTTCACCTTCACCGACCGGTAGCCGGCGGCGACGAACGCATCGATGTCGTCGTCGAAGCCGACGGTGGCGGTTGCGTCGACATGCGAGCGCGTCGCGCCGAGGTAGCCGGCGAGCGAGCGGTGCTCGGCGCGCAACGTCGCGTCGAGCACCGCCATCTCGAACGCGGCCTCGGCCATCGGGTGGTGGGGTGCTGGCCGGCCCGCGGCGATCGCGGGGAGGACGGCGCGCGCGGTGTGCACCGTCTCGTGCCAGTAAGCGGCCTCCTGCTCGGCGCTGCACTCGCCCCAGCCTTCGACGCCTTCGACAACGACGCGCACGAGCAGCACCTCGCGCGCCGCGGTGGTCGTGGTGGCGGTGACGAATGGCCGGACAAGCGGCAGGCGAACCGCGATCAACTCGGCCGCGTCGATCGCCACCGAAGGGTCAGGTCCCGGCGAGGCGCGCCACGACCGGCGCCATCGCGTGCATGTCGCCCTGGAGCACGAAGTACGAGGTGCCCCACCGGGCGCGAGCCGCTTCGAGCTTGTCGCAGATCTGCTCAACTGTCCCGAACCAGGCGTAGGGCACCTCGAGCACCTCGTCGGCGGTGACGCCGAACGCGCTCGCCAGGCCTCCCGCCATGCCACGGGCGTCGTCGGTGATGGTCGCGAAGAACACGAGGATGTTCAGCTCGAGGTCGTCGAACCGCTCACCCGCCGCCTCCTTGACCCACTGCAGCTTCTCGTCGACGACGCTCGCGCGAGCGTCCTGCCCCGTCTCTGCCGTCACCGCTCCGGCGGTTAGGCGCGGGTTGATGCCCACGATGTCGGCGTGCTGCGCGGCGAAGCGCAGCACCTTCGGGCCGCCGCCGCCGATGAGCACCGGCGGGTGAGGCTGCTGGACCGGCTTGGGTTGCCCGTCGAGGTCGGTGATCGTGTAGTGCGTGCCCTCGAAACGGAACGGCCCTTCGCTCCACAATCCGCGGCACACCTCGAGGGCTTCGGCCATGCGTGCGATGCGCACCCCGTCGCGGTCCTTCGGGATGCCGGATTGCTCGTAGTCGGTCGTCATCCAGCCCGCGCCGAGACCGAACTCGACCCGGCCGCCGGAGAGGATGTCGAGCGTCGCCACCTCCTTCGCGAGCACGACGGGGTGTCGGAAGTCGTTGTCGAAGACGAGCGCGCCGACGCGCAACTCGGTGGTTGCCGCCGCCGCAGCCATCAGCGCGGGCACGGGCGCGAACTGGTCGCCGAAGTGGTCGGGCAGGAACAGCGTGCTGTAGCCGAGGTCCTCGGCCTTGCGCGCGAGCGCCGCCCAATCCTGCGCCGAGGCGGCCTTGGACACCTGCACGCCGAAGCGGAACTTCCTCGGGTGGCCCATTTGAGTGACGCTAGTGCCCGGACGGATCGCTCGTGCCACCGGTAACGTCGAGGTCCGCGTGCGCTACCTCCTCCGCTTCGGTGCCATCAGCGCAGCCGTCGCGTTGACCGGCTCGGCACTGACGTTCCTGCTGGTGCCCGCGCTGACCACGCTCGCCGCGGCGGGTCACGGGGTGGCGGAGCCGATCAACCTCGACGCGCTGCCGCAGCGGTCGCTGGTGTTCGACCGTGACGGCAACCTGACCGCCACCCTGTTCGCGGAGCAGAACCGTTCGCCGGTGCGGCTCGACCAGGTGCCGCAGCCGGTGAAGGACGCGATCCTCGCGGTCGAAGACGAGAACTTCTACAGCCATGAGGGGGTCGACCTGCGAGCGACGCTGCGGGCGTTGTTCACGAACCTGTCGTCCGGGCAGGTGGAACAAGGCGGTTCGACGATCACGATGCAACTCGTGAAGAACGCGCTGCTCACGCCCGAGCGCAACTTCTCCCGCAAGACCCGCGAGGCCGTGCTGGCCTGGCGGCTCGAGCAGACGATGTCGAAGGACGAGATCCTCGAGCGCTACCTCAACACGGTGTACTTCGGGAACGGCGCGTACGGCGTGCAGGCCGCGGCGGAGGTCTACTTCGGCAAGGACGTCGGCCAGCTCGGCTGGCCGGAGGCCGCACTGCTCGCCGCGTTGATCCGCGACCCCCGCGACTACGACCCGTTCACCAACCCGGCGCTCGCGGTCGAGCGCCGCCACCTCGCGCTGCAGCGGCTGGTGGAGACCGGCAAGATCACCCAAGCCGAGGCCGACCTGTACAACTTCACGCCGTTGCCGTCGGCGCCGTCCCGCGCCATCGAGCCTCCGAAGGACTACTTCGTCGAGCAGGTGAAGCAGTTGCTGCTCGACGACCCGGAGTTCAATCTCGGCCGAGACTACAGCGAGCGGTACAACGCGGTGTTCGAGGGCGGGCTGCGCATCTACACCACCTTCGACGCCCACCTGCAGCAGCTCGCGTTGCAGGCCCGCACCGACTCGCTGCCCGGCAAGGACCCGAACGGGTTGTTCGTCATCAACGGCGCCCGGCGCGACACCGCCACCGATTGCCCGCAGCTCAACGACGGTGATGGTCACTGCCTCGGCACGATCGCCATGGTGAGCATCGAACCCACGACGGGCGCGGTCCGCACCCTCGTCGGTGGCCCCGGCTTCGAGCACTGGAAGTACGACCTGGTCACCCAGGCCGTGCGCCAGCCCGGCTCGTCGATGAAGGCGTTCGTGCTCGCGGCGGCGCTCGAGAACGGCATCGACGTGAACGACACGATCAGTGGCAGCTCGTGCTCGATCCCGAACCCGGGAGGAACGCCCGATCCGTACCGCCAGCCTGGGGAGAGCGGGACCCAGTCGCTTGTCCGCCAGACTGCGTCGTCGGTGAACTGTGCGTTCTTGCGCCTCGGTCAGATCGTGGGCATCGACAAGGTGATCGCGCAGGCGCGCAAGATGGGCATCACTGCGCCGCTCCGCAACGTCGTGTCGTTCCCGCTCGGGGTCAACCCGGTGTCGCCGCTCGAGATGGCGGCGGCATACGCCGCCATCGACAACGACGGCGTGTACAACGAGCCGTACTTCATCGACAAGATCACCGACGCCAACGGCAAGGTGATCTACGAGCACGACAAGAGCCCTCGCCGGGTGATGTCCGTGCAGTCGGCGCGCGAGGAGACCGTCGCGCTCCAGGCGGTGGTCACCAGCGGGACCGCGACGCGGGCACGGCTTCCCGATGGGCGTCCCGCCGCGGGCAAGACCGGCACCACCGACGAGCACGGTGATGCCTGGTTCATCGGGTTCACCCCGCAGCTCACCACCGCGGTGTGGATGGGAAGCCCCGAGTCGGTGGTGCCGATGACCAACGTCGGCGGCATCAACGTGTTCGGCGGTACGTTCCCTGCGCTCGTGTGGCACAACTTCATGGCCGCGGCGATGGACGGCTTGCCGGTCCTGCAGTTCCCGAAGCCGCAACCTTCGAAGGGCGGCAAGTACCTGCAGGCGCCGTTCGAGAGGAATCGCCGCCCGTTCACGTCGAGTGGAGCGCCGCCGCCGTCTGCGCCGGCGACGAGCAGCACCAGCTCGTCGACCACAGAGACCACCGAACCGCCGACGACGAAACCGGACAAGGGCGGCGGAGGCGGAGGCGGAGGAGGAGGCGGTCCGTGAGCTCGGCCGGCCTCGAAGCGCTGCTCGCGGTGCAGGCGCTCGACACGGCGGCGGACCAGCTCCGCCACCGGCGCGAGACGCTGCCCGAGCGCGCCGAGCTGGCGGCGCGACAGGCGGCCATCGCGGACCTCGAGGCGCGCGCCGCGGCGGTCCGTGCGGAGCGCGACACGATCGCCGCGGCCGAACGCCGACTGGAAGACGAGATCGCGATGGTGGCGAGCAAGGCGAAGGCCGCCGACCAGAAGCTGTACTCCGGCACCGTGAACGTGCCACGCGAGCTGACGGCGTTGCAGGACGAGATCGACTCGCTCCACCGGCGGCAGCGACAGCTCGAGGACCAGGAGCTGGAGCTGATGGAGCAGGCGGAGCCGCTCGAGGCCGCGCTCGCCGAGCTCGACGCGCAGCGCGCCGCGCTCGACGAGCAGGTGGCCGCGTTGCTGGCGGCGCGGACCGAAGCGGAGGCGGCCATCGACGCAGAGCTTGCCCGTGTCGAAGCGGAACGCGCCGCGGCGGCTGCACCGGTTCCCGGCGAGCTGCTGCGCGAGTACGAAGGGTTGCGACACGCGCTCGGCGGGATCGGTGTCGCGCGCCTCGCAGGCAACCGGTGCGACGGCTGCCATCTCACGCTGTCCGCGGTCGACGTCGACCGCATCCGTCACGAGCCACCCGAAGCTGTCGTGCACTGCACCGAGTGCGGCCGGCTGCTCGTGCGCGGCTGATCCGGCCGTGTTCTTGTGGTTCGTCGGTGGCGGTGCGCTGGTGGTCGCCCTCGTGTTCCAGAGCCCGGCGCTCGACTATCGGTTGGTGATGGCCGGCTCGGTGCTGCCGCTTCTCGACGCGCTCAGCGGGGGCGTCTGGGTGCTGCACACGCTGGTCGCCGCGATCGTGGCGCTCGCCGCCGTCATGGCCGCCACCCGCCGGCACCGGCTCGTGCGGCGCCGCTGGCTCGGCATCCCCATCGGGATGTTCGTGCACCTCGCGCTCGACGGCGTGTGGACCAACCGAGACGTGTTCTGGTGGCCGTTCTTCGGCCTGTCGTTCGCGCACGACAGACTCCCGGAGCTGAGCAGGGGACCGGCATCGGTCGTGCTCGAGGTGGTCGGGCTCGGCGCACTCGTGTGGGCGTGGCGGCGGTTCGGCTTCGACGACCCGGCGGCGAGGGCGCGCTTCGTGCGCACCGGTCAGCTCCCGCGAGGCTGGGCGCGGTGATCGTCGTCGTCCGCCATGGCCAGACCGCGAGCAACGCCCGAGGGTTGCTACTCGGCCGCGACGATCCGCCGATCGACGCGACCGGTCACGCGCAGGCAGCGGCCGCGGCGCGCGCACTCGAGACGCTCGGTCCCGTGGCGCGGGTGGTGTCAAGCCCGCTGCGGCGAGCGAGGGAGACTGCCGCGGTGATCGCCGGTGCAGCACGGGTCGACATCGACGAGCGCTGGATCGAGCTCGACTACGGCGCGCTCGAGGGCATGCCGATCGCCGACGTGCCAGCCGAGACGTGGGCGCGCTGGCGGGCCGACCCCGACTTCGCGCCCGGTGGCGGCGAGACCCTGCGAGCCCTCGGCCGGCGGGTGCGCGACGCCTGCACCGAGTTGCTCGCCGAGGCCGCCGAGCACCATGTCGTGATCGTGACCCACGTGTCGCCGGTCAAGGCCGCTGTCGTGTGGGCACTCGACGTCGACGACGCTGTCACGTGGCGGACCCACGTGGCGCCCGGATCGATCACCCGGATCGGCGTACGCGGTGGCAGTACCGTCCTCCTGTCGTTCAACGAGGTGCCGGTAGACTCTCGGTGACGGTGAGCCGGCCGGGTGGCCGCGGCGATCGTCGCTCCGGCGGCGGTCGTCGAGGAAAGTCGGGACTCCACAGGGCAGGGTGCTGGCGAGAGCCAGGACGGGGTGACCTGTCGGATCAGGGCAACAGAGAGCAGACCGCCGATGGCTGCGCCCGCAGCACAGGCAAGGGTGAAACGGTGCGGTAAGAGCGCACCAGCGCCCGGGGTGACCCGGGCGGCTGGCAACCCCCACCCGGAGCAAGGCCAAGCGTGGGATGGCTGGCCCGGCCGACATCCCCTGGTAGGCCGCACAGATGGATGGCCACCGGCTCGCGCGAGCGAGTCACAGAATCCCGCTTACAGGCCGGCTCACCGTCACCCGTCGCCGACTGGTGTGCATCGAGTAGCGGAATCCGGTGCTCGATGCACACCAGTTGCGGATCTGGCGCGGCGCCCGGCGCGCGACGGTTGCCGTCAGCGGTCGCGGACGTCGATCTCGACGTCGAGGTCGGCGAACATGCCGACCCATCTGCCGGTCCGTCCCGGGAGTGGGCCGGGGCGGCCGAGCAGGTAGCCCTGACCGAACCGCACGCCGACCTCGAGGCACGCGGCGAGCTCGGATTCGGTCTCGATGCCCTCGGCGACCAGGCGGATCCCGACCCTGTCGGCGAACCGGGCCAGTGACTCGACCAGGCTGCGTCGCCGCATGTCGCCGTCGAGGCCGGCGATGATCGACCGGTCGAGCTTCACGCTGTCCGGGCGCAGGCCCAGCACGTGGCGGAACGACGCGTACCCGGCGCCGGCGTCGTCGATCGCGATCAGAACGCCACGCTCTCGATACGGGCGCAGCACCTCCACCAGGTGCTCGTAGTCGGCAACCGCTTGGTGCTCGGTGATCTCGAGCACGACCTCGAACGCGAACTCCAGGTCGAACAGCTCGTGCAGGTGCTCGCCGGCGAGCGCTTGCGGGCTGAAGTTCACCGCGAGCCGGCCGTAGCCGGCGTCGAAGCCTTCGATCGCGCGGCGAGCGGCGAGGATCTCGAGCTCGACGCCGATGCCGAGCTCGTGGGCTTCGCAGAACCATCCGTGCGGCGTCCCCGTTGGGAAGCGGGCAAGCGCCTCGTAGCCGACCACCGTACGCGTCGCGAGGTCGCGCACCGGCTGGTACGCGATCTCGAGTTGCTCGCCGGCTCGCACCGTCTCTTTCACGCGCGCCCGCCGCTCGGCGGCCTCGATCTGCTCGGTGGTGCGCGCCTCGAGCTCCGCGAGCCGCCGCTCGGTCTCGGTGCGCACCTCGACTTCGAGGCGCCGCCACCGCCGGCCCACCACGACCAGCGTCAGCAGCGCCGGGACGCTCACCAGGGCCACGCCCGAAGCGACTGCCTTCGGCAGCAACGCCGTGGCGAAGAACCGTTCGCTCACATAGTCGCCGACCGTGGCCACGATGGGCACGGCAGCGACGAGCTCCCACGGTGGCGGTGAACGCAGCGCGGGGCGCGACCCGGGATCGGGCGCCGAATCGTGGGAAGCACTCATGACCGCCTGTCCCTTCTGCGTGCTGGTTCCCGCCCGACCGATTTGTCGGCATTCCGAAGGCCCCGCTGGAGCGGCTTTTCCCGGTCCGGGCGACAAAGGCCGCCGCTATCGTCCGGCGTCGCATGAGCCCGGCCAGCTTCGCGATTCGCACCGAGCGCCTCACGAAGCGCTACGGGCACACGACCGCGCTCGACGGCTTGGACCTCGAGGTCGAACACGGCGAGGTGTTCGGTTACCTGGGCCCGAACGGCGCCGGAAAGTCGACCACGATCGCGCTGCTGCTCGCGCTCATCCGGCCGACCTCGGGTCGGGCATGGATCTTCGACCAGGACGTGTGGGACGACGCACCCGCGGTGCACCGTCGCGTCGCGTACGTGCCGAGCGAAGCGGACCTGTGGCCGTCGCTCACCGGCGCCGAAGCGCTCGCGTTCCTCGCAAGCGTGCACGGATCTGTCGACCTCGCGTACCGCGACGAGCTGATCGAACGCTTCGACCTGGCACCCGACAAGAAGATCCGCGCCTACAGCCACGGCAACCGCCAGAAGGTCCTGCTGATCGCCGCGTTCGCGAGCCGCGCCGACCTCCTACTGCTGGACGAACCGACCACCGGTCTCGACCCGCTGATGGAGCAGGTGTTCCGCTCCTGCGTCCGGCAGGCGAAAGCGCGCGGCCAGACGGTGTTCCTGTCCTCCCACATCCTGAGCGAGGTCGAAGCGGTGTGCGACCGGGTCGCCATGCTGCGGGCCGGACGCATCATCGAGACCGGCCGCCTCGACGTGCTCCGCGGCCTCGCCGCGCTGCACGTGCACGCCACGCTGGAAGGGCCGCCCCCCGACCTGCGCGGCCTCGACGGCATCAGCAACCTCGTGGTCGACGGCACCTCGCTCGAATGCGACGTCACGGGTTCGATGGAGACGCTGCTGCGCGCCTTGACCGAGGTCGGGGTCGTGCACCTCACCACACGCGAGCCGTCGCTCGAGGAGCTGTTCGTGTCGCACTACGGCGATGCGCGCTGAGCTCGCGGTCGCCCACCGCGCGTTCCGGCAGCTGTGGCTGACCGCGACCGTGTGGGCGGTCGTGTTCGGCGCGACGGTCGCGGCGTCCGCGGTCACCTACGTCTCGAGCTTCCCCGACCTCGCCAGCCGCCAGCAGATCGCGGCGAGCACCGGGCAGGACGCAGGCGTGTCGATGCTGCTCGGGCCGATCTCCGCCATCGACACGGTCGGCGGTTACACCGTCTACAAGTGCTACGTCTTCCTCACCACCATTGGCGCGATCTGGGGGCTGCTGGCGGCGACGCGGCTGCTGCGGGGTGAAGAGGACACCGGCCGCTGGCAACTCGTGCTCGCGGGCGGGACCCGCGCGTCGCGGGCGACGCTCGCGACGCTGGCCGCGCTCGCCGGCGCCGTTGCGATCGTGTTCGCCGGTACCGTTGGCGGGACGCTGCTCGCGGCCCGCAACCCGGACGTGGGGTTCGCGACGGGCGACGCGCTCGTCTACGGCCTCAGCATCGCGACCGCGCCCGCCGTGTTCATCGCCCTCGGCGCGTTGACGTCGCAACTCGGCCGGTCGCGGCGCGTCGCGACGGGGCTCGGCATGACCGTGTTCGGCATCGCGTTCGTGGTGCGTATGCTCGCCGACTCGGGCACGGCGACCCACTGGATGCTGTGGCTCACGCCGTTCGGCTGGATCGAACGGATGCGTCCGTTCTCCGAGAACGACCCTCGTCCGCTGCTGGTCGCCGCCGCCGTCGTGGCCGTGCTCGCCGGTCTCGCCGTGGTGCTCGCGGCCAGGCGCGACACCGGCAGCGGCGTGCTCGCGTCGCGGGACACGGCACCACCGCGCTGGTGGGGCCTCCAGTCGCCGCTCGGGCTCGCGGCGCGGCTCGACTGGCCGGTGCTCGTCGCGTGGTGCGGTGGCGCGCTGGGTGCGGCGTACGCGTTCGGCATCATCGCGAAGATCGCGACCGGGTCGATCCCGACGTCGTTCAACGACGTCCTCGGGAAGTTCGGGCTGCAGGGCAGCTTCCTGCGCCAGTTCCTCGGCGTGTCGTTCCTGTTCTTCGCCACGCTCGTCGCGCTCGTGCCGGTCAGCCAGGTGGGTGCGCTGGCCGACGAGGAGACCTCGGGCCGGCTCGTCCACCTGCTGGTGCGGCCCGTGCGCCGCTGGACGCTGCTGGCGGGACGGCTCGCGCTCGCCACGACCGCCGTCGTCGTGGCCGCGGTCCTGTCGGGATTCGGCGCGTGGGCCGGCGCGAAGACCCAGGGCGTCGACCCCGGGCTCGGCTCGATGCTCGGTGCCGGCCTCAACCTCATCCCCACCGCGCTGGTGGTGCTGGGCGCCGGCGCGGTGGTGCTCGCGGTCGCGCCGCGGGCGGCGGCACCGGCGGTCTACGGGATCGTGACCTGGTCGTTCCTGGGCGACCTGCTCGCCTCGCTGGTCGACGGTCTCGGGTGGCTGGAGCGGCTCTCGCTGTTCCACTACCTCGCCCTCGCACCCGCGCAGGGCATCGACGCCGCCACCGCCTGTGTCTGCGTCGCGGTCGCGGCCGCTCTCGCCGGCCTCGCCCTCACGCTGTTCAGCCGGCGCGACGTGGCAACGGGCTGACCGGATGGGCAACCATTACGGGCGTGCGGCGAGGACCGGATGTGCCCCGCCGGCGGGTGAAGGGGAGAAGCCATGAACCAAGAGCAGTTGCACAAGGTCCACACGGCGAAGGGATTCATCGCCGCGCTCGACCAGAGCGGCGGCAGCACCCCCAAGGCATTGCGCCTGTACGGCATCCCTGAGGACCGCTACTCGAACGACGACGAGATGTTCGCCCTGATGCACCAGATGCGCAGCCGCATCATCACGAGCCCGGCGTTCAACGGCGACCGCATCCTCGGCGCGATCCTCTTCGAGAAGACGATGGACAGTGACATCGAAGGTCGCGGGTCCGCCAGCTACCTGTGGGACGTCAAGCGAGTCGTCCCGTTCCTGAAGGTCGACAAGGGACTCGCCGAGGAGGCGAACGGGGTGCAGCTGATGAAGCCGATCCCCAACCTTGCCGACCTCCTCGACCGGGCGAAGGCCAAGGGCGTGTTCGGCACGAAGATGCGCTCGGTGATCAAGCTCGCCGACGACGCGGGGGTCAAGGCCATCGTCGACCAGCAGTTCCAGATCGCGCTCGAGATCCTGGCCGCGGGGCTCGTGCCGATCATCGAGCCGGAAGTCGACATCCACAGCCCGCAGAAGGCCGCGGCGGAAGACCTGCTCGCTGCCGCGCTCGGCGAGCAACTCGGTCAACTCGACCGCGACCAGAAGGTGATGTTCAAGCTGACCCTGCCGGACACCGACGATCTGTATGCGGACTTCGTGCGGCATCCGAACGTGCTGCGGGTCGTCGCGCTCTCGGGCGGCTACACCCGTGCGGAGGCGAACGAGCGCCTGGCGCGCAACCACGGCGTCGTCGCCAGCTTCTCGCGGGCGCTGACCGAGGGATTGTCGGTCGATCAGCCCGACGAGGAGTTCAACCGGGTGCTCGACGAGTCGATCGAGTCGATCTTCGAGGCCTCGAACACCTGATCCCCCGGGTCCGGGCCCGCCGGGGCGCACGACGGGCAATTTGACCACGGAGCGCGCGGGCCGCTATCCTGAATTCGCGCACTGGGCGCTGGCGATTCGGAAGCGTTGATCCGACGGGCGGGCCGCAGGCCATCCCATGGACCAGGCGATACGCGCAACCGTCTTGGCTGACACGGATGGAGGGACAACGCGATGCGGCATCGAGCCGGAAAGCTGGTCGGGCTGCTGCTGGTGTTCAGCGGCATGTTCGGGCTCGTACTCGGTTTGCTGAGCGTGGGCTCGGCGAGCGCAGCCCCGCCGAACCCTCGGGCATTCCCGAACGACGAGGCACTGATCAACGGCGGCAACGTGCCCGCGAATTCGGCGACGTTCGGCAGCGAAGACTGCGGTGACGTCCAGGACCAGATCACCGGCAACGAGGTTGGTTGGTACTTCGTGCTGCCACCCGGCCAAGCGAACGGCGCGACCACCTTCGACACGCTCGATCTGCAGTTCGCGAATGCGGGCACGCTGACCAACGTGGCGTTCGTGCACCCGAACGGCACGGCCAACAAGGCGGTCTACATCTCCTCGAGCGGTGACACGCTGCTCGACGCGGGAGCGAACGTCTCGCCGAACCCGTCGGCGCAGGCGACGTTCGTGCTGAGCCATGTGTGCCTGCCTGATGGCGACAACGGCCCGAGCTCGAGCTCGTCGTCGTCGACCTCGGAGTCGTCGAGCTCCTCGGAGTCGTCGAGCTCCTCGGAGTCGTCGAGCTCCTCGGAGTCGTCGAGCACGGCATCGTCGAGCTCCTCGGAGTCGTCGAGCACGGCATCGTCGACCGCGTCGGTGTTGGGCAGCGAGACCACGCAGTCGTCGACCAACGCCGCCTCGACCGCACCCCAGGTGCTCGGCGAGGAGCTGGCCCGTACCGGCAACAGCACCAACCTCGCACTCAGCATCGTCGGCGCCGGTCTCGTGCTGGCCGGCGGGCTCGTGCTCATGCTGTCGAGGCGGTGGTCCACCAGCTGACGAGCCCGCCTCGCCGCGCTACGCCTCGATCACACCGAGGTGCTGGGCGTCTTCCCACCGGATGAGGAACGAGCCTCCCGGATCGGCGACCGTCCCGTGACCCACGGCACAGGGGCGCCGTCCTCGATCCACGCGACAATCGCCCGATGCCGCCGGAACCGGTGACCGGGACGGGTCCGCCACACGTGCGGGTCACCGCCCGGTCGGGCTCGGTGACCGTGATCGGCGAGGCGCGCGACGACGTGGTCGCCTCTGACCATGCCGACGTCGTCGAGGGCCCCGACGGTGTCGTCGAGGTGGTCCCGCACCGGGGCTCGCGGTCGGTGACCGTGCAATGCCCCGAGGGCGCGGCGGTCACCATCGGCACCCGATCGGGGCGGCTGCACCTGCGCGGTCCACTCGGTGCCGTGCACGCCAACACCGCGAGCGGCACCATCGAAGTCGACAACGCCGCATCCGCCGACCTGCGGGCGCTGTCGGGTTCCATCACCGTCGAGCGGTGCGCAGGACCCTGCCGGATCAAGACCAAGAGCGGCGCCACGCACGTGCGGTCCGCCGGCTCGGTGGACATCACGATGGGGTCGGGCACGGTCTCGGTCGAGTCGGTCGACACCTCGGCACGTGTCCGCGCCGTGAGCGGTTCGGTCACCCTCGCCGCCGAGGGCCGCGGTCCGATCGAGGTCGAGACGATGTCGGGCTCGATCGTGGTCACCGTGCCCGAGTGGTGCCGGCCGAACGTGCGGGCGAAGACCCTGTCGGGCCGCGCCCGCGTCGAGTGTCCCGAGGGCGACGACTGCTCGGTCGTCGCCCGCACGCTGTCCGGCCGGATCACGGTCCGGTCACGATGAACACCGCCGTCGTGAACGCGAAGGTGCTCACCGGCGCCGTGGCGTTCACCGACATCTGCGGGTTCACGGAGTTCACCGCGGTACGGGGCGACGACGACGCGCTGCGGCTGCTCAGCGCGCAGGACCGGCTGGTGCGTGGTTGCCTCCCCGACGGGGCCCGCGTCGTGAAGGACCTCGGTGACGGGCTGCTCCTGTGGTTCCCGCAGGCGGCGGGCGCGCTCGCCACGACCCTCGTCATGCAGGAGGCGTTCCAAGCCGAGGCCGAAGCCACCGAGCTGCCGTTGTGGGTCCGGATCGGGCTGCACTGGGGCACCCAGACACGGCGTGGCAACGACCTCATCGGTCACGACGTGAACATCGCGGCACGGGTCGCCGACGTCGCCGGACCCGCGGAGGTGGTCGTGACCGACCGGCTGCTCGAGCAGGCCGGTCCGCTCGCACCGGCCCTGCACGTCGATGTCGAAGAGCTCGGACCGGTGGTGATGAAGGGGCTGCCCGACCCGGTCCGGTTGTTCCGCGTCACCCGCGCCTGATCAGCTCAGCAGCGCGTCCGGCGGCAAGGGGTTGTCGTCGCGGGCGAACGGCGAAGGAAACAGGTCGCCGATCGGTTGCGCCTGCACCCGCACGCCGAGCAGGGTGCGGTGGCGGGCGTCGATGCCGGCCATGGTGAGGAACGTGGCGCGGAGATCGGCGCGGCCGCTGGCCCGGCCGGCGTACACGAGCGTCTGCGCGGTCGCGTCCTCGAGTGTGAAGACGAGCTGGACCAGCTCGTCCTCGGTGGTCGCGGCCGCCAGCGCGGGTTGCGCGATCGACTTCTGGAGCACGGCGTTCGGCTGGCGGATCGGCTGGGTCCCATTCACCGCGAGGACACCGTTGAGGGCGGCGACGTGCTGGTCGTGGTGCGCGGCGAACGCCGTGGCGAGCGTGCGCAGCTCCGGGGAGGTCGTCAACGCGACCGCAGCCGGGTCGCGGTAGGCGGTGGCAACCAGCGCGGCGAGCGACGCGGTGGTGCGGATCAGCGTGAGGTCCGATGCTGCCGCCCCGGTCGTCACCGGTGGCGCGGTCGTGGTCGTCGTCGAGCTGCCCGGCGCGGGACGCACACCGTTGTCGCCGTCGGTGCACGCAGCGAGGAACGCACCGCCGACCACGGCCACCGCGAAGCCGCGCAGGAACTCGCGCCGCTCCATCAACCCACCCAGAACGCGGCCGGGTCGAAACCGCGCCGGACGTCCGAGCCGTCACCGACGGTCGCGTTCTCGAACGCGCCGGTGACGAACAGCGTGTCGATCGTCGAGCCGAGCGTCGCGCCGAGCGCCGCCGAGTGCGCACTCTCGACCGGCAACGTCGTGACGATCTGTTCGACGATCGCGGGAGCGCTGAGCAGCGTGAGCCCGAACGCGTAGGTCTCGGCCATCTGCGTCTCGAGGTTCGCGAGTTGCGCGAGCACCGCGGTGTCGTCACCGGCCGCGTCGAGCGCGGGCATCGCGATGAACAGCAGGGTGCCGTTCGGTTTGCCGGTCGCCTTGCCCCCTGCCAGCGGCGCGAGCGCGGACGCGTGCGAACGGTGGTGGCTTCCGCAGATCGTCAGCAGCGCCGCGCTGTCGCCGGTGATCCGGGTGAGGGCATGGTCGTGGAGCGCCGCCAGCGCGAGCTCGAGCGACTCCGCGAACGCGGCGAAATCGGTGTCGAAGGGCGGGACGGGGCTCTGCGTGGTGGGCATCAGAACTCGAGCGACGACAGCTCGGGGATCCAGCCGGCCGCACGCCGGCACGCCTCCTGCCAGCGGGTCCGGTCGACGGAACCGGACGGATCGACGAGGCGGGCGGGCCGCCAGGTGGCCATGACCTCGTCGTCGCTGGCCCACGTGCCGAGCGCGAGCCCGGCGAGGAACCCCGCGCCGAGGGTCGTGGCCTCGAGCTCGGGGGACACCTCGACCGGGCGCTGCGTCGCGTCGGCGAGCGCTTGCACGAACGTCGGGTTGGCGGCCATGCCGCCGTCGATGCGCAGGCTCGACAGGTGCACACCACCGTCGGCTTCGGCGGCCTCGACGAGATCCGCACCACGGTTGGCGACACCCTCGAGCACCGCCCGCACGACGTGCGCACGCGTCGTGCCGCGAGTGATGCCGAGCATGGTGCCCCGCGCGCCGTAATCCCATATCGGCGCGCCCAATCCGACCAGCGCGGGCACGTACACCACGCCGTCGGTCGTGTCGCACTGCGCGGCCACGTCGTGCGACTCGGCGGCCGTGGCGATGAGCCCCAGGTCTTCGCGCAGCCACTCGATCGCCGTCCCCGCGGCGAGGATCACCGCTTCGATGCCCCACGTCGGGCGGCCACCTCGACGCCACGTCACGATCGGGAACGTCCCGTGCTCGCCGCGCACGTCGAAGGCGGGACGATGGTCGCCGAGCACGAGGTCGAGCATGCCGCCGGTGCCGAAGGTGATCTTCGCCATCCCCGGCCGGAGGCAGCCCTGGCCGACGAGCGACGCCTGCTGGTCGCCGGCGATGCCGGCGATCGGCGGCGCCCCCGGCAGGGCGGTCGCCTCGCCTACCACCAGCGACGAGTCGACGACCTCGGGCATGACCGACGGCGGGATGTTGAGCTTCTCGAGCAGGTGCTCGTTCCAGCCGCTGGCGTCGCCGTGCTGAAGCCCCGTGACCGCGGCGTTGGTCAGGTCGGTGACGTGCAGGCTGCCGGCCGACAGCGTCCATGCGATCCAGGTGTCGACCGTCCCGAAGCAGAGGTCGCGGGTGCGCCCCGGGTCGGCGAGGTCGAGGAGGAACACCAGCTTCGTCGCCGACGCGTTCGGTGCCACGCGGATGCCCTGTTCGCGCAGCATCAGGCACATCCCTGCGGTGCGGAGGTCCTGCCAGCCCACCCCTGGTCCGACCGGCTCGCCGGTGGCGCGGTCCCACACGATCGCGGACGCCCGCTGGTTGGTGATGCCGACACCGGCCACCGGGCCGCCCGCGTCGAGCGCGGCGCGGGCGCATTCGAGCGCGGCACTCGCCATCGCCGCCGGGTCGAACTCGACGAACCCGGGCGCGGGCGACGAAGGCGGCAACGGCCGGTAGTGGACGTGCTCGACGGTCGCGTCGGGCCGGACGATCGCGGCGCGCAGGCCGCTCGTACCGACGTCGACGACGAGGATCGAATCGCTCACCGTGTGCGCTCCCGGTTCTCGAACGGCGTCGCTCGCTTCACGACTGCACCCTTGCGTTGCGCCGGTCCGCGACGAGCGCGCCGGCCACGCCGAGGCATGCCGCGAGCAACAGGTTGAACACGTAGACGACCGGCGAGCTCAGCGCCGATCCGCTCGCCACCTTCACCACCAGTGTGACGCTTTGGGCGACGACGTACGCCGTCGCTGCCGCGAGCGCGCCGTGCGACAGGGGCGTGTCTGGGCGCTTCGACCCCGCCACGAAGCCGCCGAAGAGCATGCTGGCGAGGATCACCGCGTAGAACACGAACAGCGCGGCGCCGGTGTCGTCATCGACGACGATCGCGCTGATCACGCCGGTCGGGATGGCGAACACGAGCGCGGCGACCGCGCCGGTGCCGACGGCGCGCCAGTCGACGGTCACGGCCACCGGACTTCGCCGAACGGGCTCGGCAGGCCGAGCTTGCCGGGGTTGAGGATGCCCTGCGGATCCAGCGCCCGCTTGAGCGCGACCAGGGTGTCGAACGCCGGCCCGAGCGCGGCGCGCACGAACCGCGCCCGGTTGAGCCCGACGCCGTGGTGGTGGCTCAGCGCGCCGCCCGCCCTGAGCACGGCGCCCTGACCCGCGTCCCACACGGCGCGGTAGTAGCGGTCACGCTCGGCGGGGTCGACCTTGCCCGCGAACGTGAAGTACAGGCAGCCGCCGTCGAGGTAGCTGTGGGACTGATGGGCGGACGCGGCGAGCGTGCCGTCGACGCTCGCGATGGCCGCCACGGTCGCGTCGTAGATGCGGGGAAGGTCGCGCCAGCGGCCGGCGATCTCCATCGTGTCGACCACGAACCCTCGCGAGATCAGCGCCTCCAGCGCGCTGACGTCATTGCGGTGCTCGAGCCACTGGTCGACGAGCGACGCATCCATGGGCTGCGCGCCGAGCGAGCGAGCCTCCTCCGCGACGAAGCGCGCGGGCATCTCGACCGTGGCTTCGTCGCCTTCGTCGTGGACGAGCAGCAGGTGCGCGTCGCCGGTCTTGTAGCTGCGATCGGCCTCGGTCGCGTCGTAGAGCCGCAGCACCGCGGGCATGGTGCCGCGCTGCGCGACCCGCCGGAGCAGCTCCAGCCCGTCCGCGAACGTGGCGAAGGCCCACGCGCTCTTCGCGAAGTGGGTCGGCGCGCGGTGCAGGCGCAGCCGGGCGCCGGTGATGACGCCGAGCGTTCCCTCCGAGCCGACGAACAACTGGTTGAGGTCGGGACCGACCGCCTGCCGGGGCGCGCCGCCGGTCGTGATGCGGGTGCCGTCGGCGAGCACGACGTCGAGGCCGGCCACGAGGTCCTCGATCTTGCCGTACCGGTTCGAGAACTGGCCGGCGCTGCGGCAGGCGAGCCAGCCGCCGACCGTCGACAGGTCGATCGACTGCGGCCAGTGCCCGAGCGTCATGCCGTGCGCGGCGCGCAGCTCGTCCTCGAGCGCGGTGCCGAAGGTGCCGGCCCGCACGTCGAGGACCAGCGACGTGGCGTCGACGGCGACGATGCCGGACAGGCCGGTGAGGTCGAGGACGATGCCGCCGAACAACGGGACCGACGCGCCGCACACCCCGCTGCGGCCGGCGGCAGCGGTGACGGGGACGCGCGCCTCGTCGGCGATGGCGAGCACGGCCGCGACCTCGTCCGGTTCCTCTGGGCGGACGACCACCGACGCCAGTCCCGCCACCTGCCCGTCGAGCGCCCACGCCATCGCGAGCGGCCACCAGTCACGGCTCGCCTCCGCGACCGTGGCCGCGTCGGTGCTCACGCTCGCGCAGGCGCTGCGCAGCCGCTCCACCACTGCGGCGGGTACCTCGACTCGCGTCGTGGGCAGCCGCGTGGTGGCCGCGGCGGCGCCGCCGTGCAGTTCGATGGGCGGCGTCGCCGTTCCCGGCGCCGGTCGCAGCGTCACGGCTGGCAAACCTAGTGGCGCCGCGGGTCAGGTCCCCAGCGACGCCTCGAGCGCCGTCTCCGGTAGCTGCGGGACCGCGCGTTCGCGCGCGACCGCGGCGAGGTACGACGCCGCCTGCGCGTCCCGCGTGGCGTCGTCCCAGTCGAGCTCGGGTTGCAGCAGCGCGGCCACGTCGGCCGCGACGGCAGCCGACTGGTCCCGTGCCAGCAGGCGTGCCCGCGTGCGCCGCGACAGCACGTCATCGACCGAGCGCGCCATCTCCTCCCGCACCGCGTAGACGGCCTCGGCGCGGAGGTAGGGGAGCCCGGGAATGAGCGGCTTGGCGAGCGAGGGATCGCGGTCCACGAGCGCGAGCACCGCGGGCGCCTCCGCGCCGTAGCGGTCCGCGAGATGCACCAACCGGGCGTCACTGGCCGCCTCGGCGCGGGCTCGCAGCGCCTCGTAGCCGTCTGCACCGCGCAGGCGGAGCCGGCGGGTGCGCGACCGCGGCATCGCCACCGACCGGCGTGTGCCGCGGCGCGCCGCGAGCACCTTGACGGCCGCGTCGACGGTGTCAGCGGCCATCTCCCGGTAGGTGGTCAGCTTTCCGCCGGTGATCGTCACCAGGCCGCTCGCTGAACGGGCGACCCGATGGCGCCGCGACAGGTCGGCGGTGCGGCCCGACGACGCGCTCTTCACCAGCGGCCGCAGACCCGCCCACGTACCCAGCACGTCGCCGGTGCCGAGCGGGTTCGTGACCGCCGCGTTGATCGCGCTTAGGAGGTACTCCACATCGTCGGCCGTGCACTGCGGGTCGTCGAGCGGTCCGTCGTAGTCGGTGTCGGTCGTGCCGATGTAGGTGAACTGCGGCGTGCCGGTGTGGTCGGCCCACGGCACGACGAACACCGAACGGCGGTCCTTCGGCACCGGCGCGACCACGGCGATGGTGTTCTGCACCTTCGACCAGGGCACGGTGATGTGGATGCCCTTCGCCGGTCGCAGCGAATCGGGGTGCACGCCTTCGTCGAGCGCGCGCACGTCGTCGGCCCACACGCCGGTCGCGTTCACGACCGCGGTCGCACGGACGTCGAAGCGCTCCGAGCCCGTGGGGTCGGCAGCCTCGACGGTGGCGCCGGTGACCGCGCCCGCACTGTCCTTCAGGAACTGCACGACGCGGCAGCCGTTGGCCGCGACCGCGCCGAAGTCGATGACCGCGGTGCGCAGCACCGTCAGCGTCAAGCGCGCGTCGTCGGCGCGGGCGTCGTAGTAGAGGTACGCGCCGGCGAGGCGGTCGGCCGGCAGGGTCGGCATGTACGCCATCGCCTCGGCGGGCTTCAGCCGCTTGTGGAGCTTGCCGATCCGCAGCCCCCCGGTGAGGTCGTACATCCACATCGCGGAGCCGAGTGCGCGGGCGATCTTCGGGTTGATCAGCCCGTCCCGCGAGAAGATCGGAATGAGGAACGGCAGGATCTTCACGAGGTGCGGGGCGTTCTTTCGAAGGCGCTGTCGCTCGGCGAGGGCCTCGTAGACGAGGCGGACGTCACCGTTCTGCAGGTAACGCAAGCCGCCGTGGACCATCTTCGAGGATTTCGACGACGTGCCGGACGCGAAGTCGCCCCGTTCGACCAGCGCCGTGTGCAGCCCCCGTGACGCGGCATCGAGGGCGACCCCGGCGCCCGTGATGCCACCTCCGATCACGAGCACGTCGAAGGTCTCGTCGGCGAGGCGGCGCAGCGCGGTGGCGCGGTGGAACGGTCCCGCGGTCATCGCTGCCACGCTAAGGCCCGGCACCCACCGCGGTCTTGTACGCACTCATTCCCAATCAACAATAGTTGCGAATTAGAGGACGCGTCGCTAGGGTGGCCGCCGTGAAGTCGCCCGCCGAGCTCACCGAGCTGTTCCGAGTCCGAGGGTTGAAGGTCACACCGCAGCGCCAGGCGATCTTCGCCGTCCTCCATGATGCGGACACCCACCCGTCCGCGGAGGCGGTGTACGACGCCGTGACCGAGGTGATGCCGACGGTCTCGCTGCGCACCGTGTACCAGACCCTCAACGATCTCGCCGACATGGGCGAGATCCTGCAGCTCGACCTCGGTACCGGCTCGGCGCGCTTCGACCCGAACGTCGACACCCACCATCACCTTGTCTGCGAGCGGTGCGGGCGGGTGGTCGACGTGTACGCCGACACGGCGGGACTGCGGATCGCGCCCCGCCAGCGGCATGGGTTCGACATCACGGCCACCGAAGTGGTCTTCCGCGGGGTCTGCCCCGCATGCCGTCCAACCACCCAGTCCCATCGAAAGGAAACTGATGCCTGAGCTCAAGGGGACCAAGACCCACGAGAACCTCAAGACTGCGTTCGCCGGCGAGAGCCAGGCCAACCGCCGGTACCTGTACTTCGCGCAGAAGGCCGACGTCGAGGGGTACCCCGACATCGCTGCGCTGTTCCGTTCGGTGGCGGAGGGTGAGACCGGCCACGCGTTCGGTCACTTCGACTTCCTCGCGGAGGTCGGTGACCCGGTCACCGACGTGAGCGTCGGTCCCACCGAGGACAACCTCAAGTCCGCGATCGAAGGCGAGACCTACGAGTACACCGAGATGTACCCCGGGTTCGCCAAGACCGCCCGCGAGGAGGGCTTCGACGAGATCGCGGAGTGGCTCGAGACGCTGGCCCGTGCCGAGAAGAGCCACGCCGGGCGCTTCACGCAGGGTCTCGAGACGATCTCGTCCTGACCGACGACCGGGTCGCCGTGGCCCCGCGCGGGCCACGGCGCACCACCACCCGAAACGAGCGCGCATGACGACCACGTACGACCCGCTCGATTCCCGGTACGGCGACGAGACCGATGTCCGCACCGAGCTCACCCGTGTCTTCGACCTCTGCCACGGGTGCCGGCTCTGCTTCAAGTTCTGCGACGCGTTCCCCACGCTGTTCGAGCTGATCGACCGCCACGACGACCAGGACGCAGCCCGGCTGTCGGCCGCCGACCAGGACCGCGTCGTCGAGCTCTGCTTCAACTGCAAGCTCTGCTACGTCAACTGCCCGTACGTGCCCGGTCAGCACGAGTGGGCGATCGACTTCCCGCGGCTCATGCTGCGCGCCAAGAAGGTGCAGCACGCCAACCGGCGAGCGTCGCTGAGATCGATCGCGGCCGACCAGTTCCTCGGGCGCACCGACCTCCTCGGCAAGCTCGCCACCCGGGCGCCGGGACTCGTGAACGAGACGACGGGCCGGCCCGGCTCGCTCTCCCGAAAGCTGATGGAGCGCACCATCGGCATCGCCAGCCAGCGCGTGCTCCCGCCATACGCGAAGCAACGCTTCTCGACGTGGTTCAAGCAGCGGGCCCGCCTCCGGTTCGCGAAGCGCCAGGGCCGCGTCGCGCTGTTCCCCACGTGCCTGGTCGAGTACCAGAGCCCCGCGATCGGCCGCGACCTCGTGAAGGTCTACGAGCACAACGGCGTCGAGTGCTCGCTGCCCGACGGGCAGGTCTGCTGCGGCGCACCCTGGCTGCACGTCGGTGATCTCGAGCGCTTCCGCAAGCAGGCGCGGACCAACATCGACGTGCTGGCGCGCGCCGTGCGTGACGGCAACGACGTGGTCGTACCCCAGCCGACGTGCAGCTACGTGCTCAAGCACGACTACCCCGACTACGTGCCGGGCCCCGAAGCCGACCTCGTCGCGGCACACACCTACGACCCGGCCGAGTACCTGGTGAACCTGCATCGCGGCGACGGGACCAACCTCGACCTGCAGTTCAGCGGTCACGTGCCGGAGTCGGTGACCTACCACGCCCCCTGCCACCTGCGGGCGCAGAACATCGGGCTGCGCAGCCGCGACCTGCTCCAGCTCACCGGCGCGAAGGTGCGGGTGGTGGCGGAGTGCTCCGGCATCGACGGCACGTGGGGCTACCGGGCCGGCAACTACGAGTCGTCCCGCCGGGTCGCGGGGAAGATGGCGGCGGCGATCGACCAGGCGGGTGGCGAGACGATCGCCGGTGATTGCGTGCTCGCCAACACCAGCATCGTGCAGGAGACCGGCAGACAACCGATGCACCCGATCCAGCTCGTGGCCCGCGCGTACGGCATCGCGGAGGACGACCCATGACGGCCACCTCACACAAGTTGACCCTCGACGACATCGCGGACCTTCGCGCCTACGAGCGCGAACGTGACGAGTTCCGCCGCCATGTCATCGACCTCAAGAAGCGTCGCCGGGTGCCGGTCGGGCCGTTCGTGACGCTGCTGTTCGAGAACCGCGACACGATCCGGTTCCAGATCCAAGAGATGGCCCGCGCCGAGAAGATCGCGACCGACGAGGGCATCCAGACCGAGCTCGACGTCTACAACCCGCTCATCCCCGAGCCCGGGTCGCTGTCGGCCACGCTGTTCATCGAGCTCACCTCGAAGGCCGAGCTCGAGGAGTGGCTCCCGAAGCTCGTCGGCATCGAGCGGGCCGTCGAGTTGCGCCTCGGTGAGCCGGGCGACGGTGTCGAGACGGTTGGTGCCGTTCTCGACCCCGAACACGAGCGGCAGCTCACGCGGGAGACGGTCACCGCGTCGGTGCACTACGTGCACTTCGACCTGACTCCCGAGCAGGTCGAACGGTTCGCCGCCGAACCGGTCACCGTGGCCATCACCCATCCTGAGTACCGGCACGAGACCGAATTGTCCGATCCCACCCGGGCGGAGTTGCTCGACGACCTCCGGGGCTGAGCGCCGCGTCCGTCGACGGCGCGGCCCCGCCCCTTCGGAGCGATTGCCGCTTGCGCGAGCGGTGGGGCACACTACGCCAGCCGTTCCCGCCACCCAACGACGCAGCACGGTCACCGAAGGAGTCGGACGACCATGGACGCAGCAGCGAGGCAGCACGAGCGCGAGCATCTGGTCGCCGAACTGTTCGGCGACAACCCCGCCACCGAAGCGCTCGCCGGCCGGCTGCTGCGCACCCGCGAGGTCGCGCTGCTGTTCCAGGTGTCCGAGCGGGCGGTCACCGACTGGGCCCGCAAGGGGCGGCTGCCGTCGGTGCGCACCCCGGGAGGGCACCGCCGCTACCCGGCCGATCTCGTGCACCAACTGCTCGTGCAGACCGGCCGGATCCCACCCGATCGGCCCGCGAGCGGCGCCTCCTGAGCGGCCGACTCCCGCGCTGACCTGCGAGAACGTCTGGACTCGCGCGCGCGGCCTCTCTATGCTCGTTCCTTCGTGCCGGGGGGTTTGTCCTCGGTGTCGCGTCCCAGTACCTCGAAGTCCCTTGAGGGAGTGAGTCCCCCCTTGATGAACCTGTCCTGGCGCCAGCAGGCCGCCTGCCGTGGTCTTGATCCCGAGATCTTCTATCCCGTGTCCGACGAAGAGGCCGAGGTGGCCAAGAGCGTGTGCTTCGGCTGCTCGGTACGGGAAGCCTGCCTCGAACATGCGCTCGGTTCCCGCGAGCGCGAGGGCATCTGGGGTGGCTGCACGGAGAAGGAGCGCCGCCGGATCGTGCGCCAGCGCCGCCGGACCGCGTAGCGCGCGGTCGTCGGGGCGGCGATGAGCACCACGGCCGCGGCGCCGGGGCTCGACGACATGGGCGGCTGGCCCGCCGTGCTCGGACCGCTCACCGCGGGCCGCGACCTCACCACCGAGCAGGCCGCGGCGGCGATGACCGAGATCCTCGCAGGCAACGCGTCGCCGGCGCAGATCGCGGGCTTCATCGTCGCGCTGCGCATGAAAGGTGAGACCGTCGACGAGATGGTGGGGCTGCTCGCCGCCATGTACGGCGCCGCCGAGTTGGTGCCGCTCCCCGACGTGACCGGCGTGGTCGACACGTGCGGCACCGGTGGCGACCGCAGCCACACGATCAACGTGTCGACGATCGCCGCATTCGTGGTCGCGGGCGCGGGTGTGAAGGTGTGCAAGCACGGCAACCGGGCCGCGTCGTCCGCCTGTGGCAGCGCCGACCTGCTCGAAGCCCTCGGCGTGGTCATCGACCTCGCCCCCGAGCAGGTCGCCGCCTGCGTACAGGACGCGGGGATCGGGTTCTGCTTCGCGCCCCGGTTTCATCCCGCGATGCGTCACGCCATCCCGACCCGGCGCGACCTCGGCGTGCCGACGGTGTTCAACTTCCTCGGCCCGCTCGCCAACCCCGCGCGGGTGCGCCGGCAGGTGGTCGGCGTGAGCGACGCGCGGATGGCCGAGAAGATGGCGGGCGTGCTCGGCCGGCTCGGTAGCGAGCGAGCGCTCATCGTGTACGGCCACGACGGCCTCGACGAGCTCACCACCACGACGACGTCGTCGGTGGTCGAGCTCGACGAGCACGGCGCGCTGCGCCGCTACGACGTCGACCCCGCGGCGCTCGGGCTGTCGGTCGCCCAGCCGGGGGAGCTGGTCGGCGGCGACGCCGCCGCGAACGCGGCCGCGGCCCGGGCGGTGCTCGCCGGCGAACCAGGCCGGCATCGGGACGTGGTGATGCTGAACGCGGCGGCCGGGCTCGTGGCCGGTGGCGCGGCGGCCGGCTTGCCCGACGGGATCGCGCTCGCGGCAGCCGCCATCGACGAAGGCCGGGCCGCCGCCGCACTCGAGCGGCTCGTCAAGGTGTCGAACGCGTCACGATGAGCGTACGGCTCAGGGGCCGACGCCGTTCACGCGCCGGCGCCGAGGTCGAACATGCTCTCGATGTCGTGGCGACTGTAGGCGCGGTACGCGATCGACGTGCGCGTGTGGCGGATGCCGGGGAGACCGGCGACGTGCTTGGTGACGACGTCGGCGAGCGCGTCGTGCTCGCGGACCCGCACGACCGCGACGAGGTCCTCGTCGCCGGTCACCGAGTACACCTCGGCGACGCCATCGACGTCGGCCAGCTCGGTGGCGAGATCGGCGATGCGGCTTGGCTCGGCAGAGATGAACACGAACGCGGTGATCATCGTCGCTGTCTAGCCGGAGCCGAGACCGGCTTGGCGCTCCACCCGCGACAGCTCCTGGCGCGCCTGGTCGAGTGCGTCGAGGCGGTCGCGGAGATCGGCGAGGCCGTTGAGGGTGCCGGGACCGAGCTCGGTCGCCGCTGACGCCGCGGTGGCGCCGGTGGCGAGGCGAACCGTGAGCCGTTCGAGCTCAGCGACGCGCGCCGCGAGGTCGCGGCGCGCCTGACGCTCGGCGCGCCACACGCGGCTGAGCGCGACGAGCGACGCTTCGAGCTGCACAGCTTGGTCCTGCACCAGCGCGGCCACGGTCGCCGTGGCCTCGCCGCCGGCCGCGGCGCTCAGCCGCGCCGACGCCGCGATTCGTCGCAACCGGCGGTGCAAGCGAGCCGGCTCGCTGGTCGACAGCAACCATGCCGTTGGTGCCCGCGTCGCGAGGTCGGGCCGGATGCGCAGCTGCCGGCGCATGCGCCAGCGGACGCCGGCCAGCATCCCGACGCACAGCACGACGGTGACCGACCCTGCGATGAGGATCGCGTCGAGCACGCTGCGCACGCCGACACGCTACCGACCGGGAGCCAGCGGCGGGATGGCGGGAAGCGGCGAGGCGAGGGACCCGTCACAGTGGACGAGCCGGACCCGCGTTGCGTACGAGTCGAGCCACGACGCGACGCAGGCCAGCTCGTCGGCGAGGTCGCCCGGGATCCATCCCGAGGCCGGAGGCGGGTCGGTGGGCCCGAGCGCGCCGGCGCAGTCGAGCGGCAGCTCGCCGTCGGCCCACGCGCACCGCAGCCGGCCCCGGTCGAGCTCGACGCGCCCACCGTCGGCGAGGTCGAGCTCGACTCGCCCGCTGCGCAGGAGCTGCTCCATCCGCCGGCGGCGGTTGAGCGCGCCGGCGAGGGCGGAGGCACGGTCGCGCACGTCGGCGGCCTCCTCGAAGCGCTCGGCCGCTGCGAGGGCGCGCATGCGGGCCCGCAGCGGCTCGAGCAGCGTCTCCGGGTCGGCTGTCAGGCCCCGCACGACGCGCGCCACGACCGCGCCGTACTCCGCCTCGCTCACCCCGCCCGCGCACGGGCACAGCGACGCGCCGAGCTGCGCGGGCGCGCACGGCGCGTCGCGCCCCGGTCGCCCCGGTTGCACGCGCGCCGTGCAGCGGCGCAGCGGGACGGCGGATTCGATCGCGTCGGCGACGAGCCGCGCCAGCCGCGCCGACGGCAGCGGTCCGAGGTAGGGAGCGCCGTCGTCGCGTGGCGACCGCACGACCGCGAGGCGAGGGAACGGCTCCGCTGTCAGCTTCAGGTACACGTACTTCTTCCAACGCGTGCCGCGGCGGTTGTAGCGCGGCAGCATGCGCGCGATCAGCCGCGCTTCGAGCACGCTGGCTTCGAGAGTGGACCGGCAGACGATGTGGTCCACCGACTGCATCTCGCGCAGCATCGGTCCGATCTTGCGGCGGTCGTCGGTGGAGAAGTACGAGCGCACGCGGCTGCGCAGGTTCGTCGCCTTGCCGACGTAGAGGGCGCGGCCGGTTCGGTCGCGGAAGATGTAGACCCCGGGCGCGCGCGGCAGCGTCGCGGTGGCGCGCAGCTTCGCGGCCTGCGGGTGGCCGCCGATTGACGGCAGCTCGAGCAGGTCGTCGAGACCGAGCACCCCGAGTCCTGCAGCCCGTTCGAGCAGGAGGTGCAGCAGGTCGGTGGTGGCGAGCGCGTCGTCGAGGGCTCGGTGCGTCGGCCGGTGGGCGAGGCGCAGCCGCGAGGCGAGCGTGCCGAGCCGGCAGTCGGGAACCTCCTCACGCACGAGCCTCCGCGCCAGCGCGCACGTGTCGACCACGAGGTTGGCGAGTCGAGGCCGGTCGCTGCGCACGAGCGCGGCGTCGAGGAACGACACGTCGAAGCGGATGTTGTGACCGACGATCACCGCGTCGCCGACGAACTCGAGCAGCGCGGGCAGCACGGTCTCGACGCGCGGCGCTCGGGCGACCATCGTCTCGGTGATGCCGGTCAGCACGGTGATCGCCGGGGGGATCGCGGTGCCGGGGTTGACCAGCGTGTGGAGCGTGCCGAGGCACTCGCCGGCTCGGACCTTGACTGCGCCGATCTCGGTGATGGCACAGTCCGCAGCCGACCCGCCGGTGGTCTCGAGGTCGATGACGCAGAACGTGACCTCGTGCAGCGGGGTGCCGAGGTCGTCGAAGCAGCGCTGCCCCGGCGTCGCTCTCCTGACCATTCGCTCAGTCTTGCGAACACACGTTCGACGATCAAGCATTGCGGGGGACCACCGCTAATCTCGCCCGACGTGGCCCGCTACCGGTGCTCGGCGTGCGGCAACCTCACCCGGTTCGACGTCGTGACGACGCGCCGCAGCCGCGCGTTCCACCACTACAGCATCGGCGGCGAGGTCACCATCGAGGACGAGGAGGTGCTCGACGAGACCGTCGATGAGGTGTCGTGCCGGTGGTGTGGCAGCGGCGCGGCGGTCGAGGTCGTGAGCGAGGAAGCACCCGCATGAGCATCGAGGCCCACGCACCGGTTCGACGATGACCACCCCGCCGACCACGCTGCTGCGGCCCGCTCTCGAGGCGGCGATGCAGGTGGCGCGGTCCGGCGAGGCTGCCGACCCGGTCCAGCCCGCACCGCCGACGCTGCGTCGCTACTTGAACTTCGCGCGGTTGCCGGCACCCGCGCTCGACATCGCCCGGCGGGTCGTCGACGAAGACGAGGAATTCCGCGCCCGCGTCGCGAGCGCGACCACCGCCGAGCAGGTCGGCGAAGCCGGATGGCTCTGGCTGACCCGGCCGGCGGGGTGGGAGGAGCGGCTCGACGCGATCCGCAAGCGACAGCAGCAACTCGAGCACGCCGCGCACGAGGAGCGCGTCGAGCGTGAAGCGCAGCGGCGGCTCGCGGGCGCGGAGGATCGCGCCCGCCGCGCCGAGGTCGCGCTCGCGGCGAAGACGCGGGAGGCCGACGAGGCGCGCGATGCGCTCGCCAGCGAACGCGCGCTGCGGCGCAAGGCGGAAGCCGAGCTGGCGCAGATCAGCGAGACGATCGAGGAGCTGCGCGCGCAACGCAACGCCGCGGTCCGCCAGCTCAAAGACGTCGAGGCGGAGCTCGCGCAGCGAACGGCGGATCTGCGCCATGCTCGCCACGAGATCCGCATGCGCGAAGCCGAGCTGCAGCAGGGCGCCAGTGGGGCCAGCGTCCAACCGGTCACCGAACCGTCCCAGGCGGAGCTGTCGCGACTGATCGCGGACGCGGCTGCCGGCGCCGAGCGGCTGTCCGCCGCGCTTGCCGCCGCCGCCGAGGCGCTGGCCGGCCCGGGCGCGGTACCGGGCCCTGGTTCGCCGGCGCCGGCGGGACCGGCACGGGCGCGCTCGGCGGCCCGCCGCACCCCGCTGCGACCGCCTCCCGGCACGACCGACGACAGCATCGAGGCGGCCGAGCACCTGTTGCGCACGCCCGGCGTGCTCCTGCTCGTCGACGGCTACAACATCTCGCACGCGATCTGGTGGGACCAGCCGCTCGGCGTGCAGCGCGACCGGCTCGTCGACGCGCTCGCCGAACTGCACGCGCGAACGGGGGTCGACGTCGAGGTCGTCTTCGACGGTGCGGACAACGGGCGCGCCGTCCTGGCTCCACCGCGCAGCGGCGTGCGTGTGCGGTTCTCGCCGGCGGGTGTCGAAGCCGACGACGTGATCATCGACGCGACCGCGTCGATGCCGCCGAGCCGTCCTGTCGTCGTGGCATCGAGCGATCGCCGCGTGCGTGACGGTGTGCGCCGCCACGGCGCCAACGTGCTCGGCGCGCGCCAGCTTGCGGGCGCGCTGCGGCGTTGACCTCGACGCCGTCGCTCGACGAGACCACCGTCCTCGACGAGATCGAGGTCCTTGCCGGCGACGCCCTCGAACCGGACGTCGCGCGTGAGGCGCGCCGCCGGCGGATGCTCGTCGCGGGGTCGCTGTTGGTCTTCGTGCTGACCCGCGCCGCTGCGGGCTACGTCGCGGACCATCCGGGCTTCTACGGGCCGCACCGCGCCGACGGCACTGGCGACGTCTATCTCTACGACCAGTACACGTGGGACATGCGCCACCTCGGCGCGAACGCGTATCGCGACTTGCGGGTGGAGTACCCGCCGGGGGCGATTCCCGTGCTGATGGTTCCGCGTTACGTGCGGGCCGTGTCGTACCGCACCGAGTTCATCGTCCTGATGATGGGCTTCGACGCGCTCGGGCTGTGGGGCCTGGTCCGCATCGCCTGCCGCGGCGGGTCGTGGTGGGGTGCGGCCACCTGGCTCGCGCTCGTGCCGCTGCTCGGTGTCGTGTCGTACACGCGCTTCGACATGGTCGTGGCGGTGGCCCTGGTGTGGGCGCTGGAGCGCGCCCGCGCCGGCAAGTGGAAACAGACCGGCGCGTTGCTCGCGGTTGGCGCGGCCGTCAAGCTCGTGCCGGTCGCGCTCGTGCCGCTCGTGTACTTCGTCGCGCCGCGCCGCCAGCGGCGCGGCTTCCTGCTCACGACGGCAGGCGTGATCGCGCTCACCCTGGTCCCGTTCGCGTTCGAGCTGCCTGACCTGTGGCAGAGCGTCATCCACTATCACGCGGCGCGGGGCGTGCAGGCCGAGAGCGTTTGGGGTGCTGCGCTGCTGGTGGCGCGCCGGCTCGCCGAGTATCCGGTCCGGGTGGTCGCGAGCCATCGCGCCTACGACGCGGTGTCGTCGGTGTCGGCCACGCTGAAGACGGTCTCGAACCTGCTGTGCGTCGCCGCGCTGCTGGCGACGACGGGGCTGGCGGCACGCACCCGCCGGAGCGACGTTGCGCGCCTGTCGGTGCTGCTGTTCGGCTCGCTCACGCTGCTGATCGGCCTCGGCAGCGTCTACTCGCCGCAGTACCTGCTGTGGGTGATCGGCCTCGGGGCCGCGGCCATGGCGCTGGCGCCGCGGCGGACCGCGCCCGCGGTCGCGGTTCTGGCGGTGACGGTCGCGCTCGCGCAGCTCGAGTTCCCGATGTGGTTCTGGGACGTGTTGTTCTTCGACAAGGGCGGCGCGCTCGTCGACCTCGTGGCGCGCGACGTGCTGACGATCGGGGGTGGGCTCGTCGGGCTGTGGTGCTGGCGCCGTGCCGCCGCCGGGTGTCTCACCCCCTCTGCATGATGGGGCCATGGACTTCCCGTATCCGGTGGAGTGGCGTATCGACTGCGACGAGTGCGTGTTGCAGGGCACCGACGTGTGCGCCGACTGCGTAGTCACCTATCTGTGCACCCGCGACGAGACGGGCGCCGCGGTGATCGACGTGGCCGAGGCGCGGGCGTTGCGGTTGTTGTGCGACTGCGGTTTCGCCCCGGCATTGCGTCATCGACGGCGAACTGGCTGAGGCGGGCGGTTCGCGACGAATTGCCTGGTCGGCCGGCGTTCGGTGGTACCGTCCGCGGGAGGCCCGACAGGCCGTCCGTTCGCTCCGGGGTCGCACAGGCGTGCAAAAGCTGCACCTGGTGGGCTTCACCACCGACCATCGAGGTCTCATGTTCAGCGTGCGGCGCGGCGCGAAGTCGGGCCGTTACGTCGTGCCGGTCGACGAGCGCCTGCTCGAGATCATCGGGGTGCTGCGCGACGAGCTGTCGGAGCTGGCCACGGCGGAGGCCGACCAACGCCGCGCCAAGGCGGCCGCGCCCCGCCCGGAGAGCAAGCTGTCGGTCCGCGAGATGCAGTCGTTGCTGCGGCGCGGCCGGTCGACGGCGGAGGTCGCGCGCGCCGCGGGCGTCGACGAGGCGTGGGTGGCGCGCTTCGCCGTGCCGGTGCTCGCCGAGCAGGCACAGATCGTGCGGACGCTGCGCGCCGCGCGCTTCGAGAAGCAGCGCGCCGGCGTCTCCGGCGCGCCGATCGGCGAGTCGGTCTACCGGAACCTGCTCGACCGCGGCGTGAACACCCCCCACGAGGAGCTCGACCGGCAGTGGCAGGCCAAGCAGCTGCGCGAGGGCGTGTGGGAGGTGACCTTCAGGCACACGTGGCGGGGCCGGGAGCATGAGCTGGTGTGGGAGCTCGACGAGGAGACCGGGGCCGTGCGCGCCCGTGACCGGCTTGCCGCGCAGCTCTCGTACCGTCCTGGCACCCGCGCCCGCGCCAAAGCCGCGACCAAGGCCGCGCCCGCCGCGAACAGCGCGCCCAAGACCCCGAGCAAGGCGCGGCCGGCGAGCGAAGCCGCGAAGGCGAAGGCGAGGGCGAAGCCGGTGTCGGCCGCGTCGCGGCGGGTCGCGAAAGCGCGGCGGGCCGCCACCGCGAAGCTCACCTCGGAAGCCGAGCGGGCCACCCGCCGCGACGCGGCCATCGCCCGGCGGGCCGCCAGCCGCCCACCGCGGCGGTTCACCCGCGTCGTGCCCGAAGCCGTACCCGAACCTGCGCCCGAAGCCGTGCCCGAACCGGTGCGCCCGCGCAGCGCCCGCGAGCTGCTCGACGAGATCGAGCGGCTGCTGCCGGCGGTCGGCATCTCGGCCAACGGCGACGAACCTCAACCTGCACCAGAGGTCAAGACCGGCCCGCCGCGTGGTGAGCCTCGGCCTCGGGCACAGGTCGAGGTCGTGATCGACGCCACGCCCGCGGGGGCGCACCGGCCCCGCCGCACCGAACCGCTGCGCGCCCCCGGGCGCCCTGCGCCGCGCCGCTCGCTGCGTGCTCGCTGATCCAGGCGAACCCTCCACGATGGCTGGCCGTCCTGTCGACAACGCGTCGCTCCGCCAGGCCGGGCTCGACGCCGGCCTCGACGTGATCGGCGTCGCCACCGCGGAGCCGTTCGATGACACCCGCCGCGATCTCGAGATCCGCCGGGCGGCGGGGCTGCACGGCGGGATGCAGTTCACCTACCGGAACCCGGCGCGCTCCACCGACCCGGGTCGTGCGCTGCCCGGTTGCCGCGCGATGGTCGTCGGCGGGCGCGCCTACCGCCCCAGCCCCCGAGAGCGGGCGCGGCACGACGGCCGGCTCACCGCGCGCGTCGCGGCGTACGCGCAGCACGACCACTACGGCGCCCTGCGCGACAGCCTCGGCGCGGTCGCGGCGCGGCTGACCGCGCTGGGCTGGTCGGCGCGCGTCCTGGTCGACGACAACGCGCTCGTCGACCGCGCCGCCGCGCACCGCGCCGGGCTCGGCTGGTACGGCAAGAACAGCAACCTGCTCGTGCCCGGGCACGGCAGTTGGTTCCTCTTCGGTGCGGTGCTGACCGACGCACCGCTCGAGCCCGATGGCGAGCCCGTCGCCGACGGGTGTGGCGCCTGCCGCCGCTGCCTGGCCGGCTGCCCAACCGGGGCGATCGTGGCGCCGGGGGTCGTCGACGCCCGCCGTTGCCTGGCCTGGCTGCTCCAGCAGGACGGTGACTTCCCGCTCGAGTACCGCGCCGCGCTCGGCGATCGCATCTACGGCTGCGACGACTGCCAAGAGGTGTGCCCGCACAACGACGACGCGGGCGGCGAAGCGGCGCAGCCGAGCGCGCGCGTCTCGGTGGTCGCGATGCTGACCGACGACGACCGCACGTTGCTCGCGCGGCACGGCCGCTGGTACATCCCGCGTCGCGATCCGCGTTACCTCCGGCGCAACGCGCTCGTCGTGCTCGGGAACATCGCGAGCCCGGACGATCCGACCGCGGTCGCGCTGGTCGAGCGGCACCTCCACTCGGACGACGAGATGCTGCGGCGCCATGCCGAATGGGCGGCGGAGCGGATGGGTCGCGTCGACCTCCTCGCACGATGAAGCACCTTCTCGTCACCAACGACTTCCCACCGAAGGTGGGCGGGATCCAGTCGTACTTGTGGGAGCTGTGGCGGCGGATGCCGCCCGACGACGTCGCGGTGTACACGACGCCGTACAGCGGCGACGAGGCGTGGGATGCGGCACAGCCGTTCCGCGTCGAGCGGGCCCGCGAGGGCCTGCTGCTGCCGACCCGCGCGCTGGCCGGGCGCATCGACAGCCTCGCGCGCGAGCACGGCGCCGAGCTCGTGCTCCTCGACCCGGCGTTGCCGCTCGGCGTGATCGGGCTGCGTCTGCACCACCCCTATGGCGTGGTCCTGCACGGCGCCGAGGTCACCGTCCCGGGCAGGCTCCCCGGCACCAGCGCGCTGCTGCGCCGGGTCCTCGACGGAGCGTTGCTGGTGGTCGCCGCCGGCGGGTACCCACTGGCGGAGGCAGAGCGGGCGGCGCGCCGGCCGCTGCCCGCCGTCGTCGTTCCGCCCGGTGTCGACGTCGAGCGGTTCCGTCCGCTCGACGCGTCCGAGCGAGCCGAGGCCCGCCGCGAGCTCGGCCTGCCCGTCGACGCGCCGCTGGTCGTCGGTGTCAGCCGGCTCGTGCCGCGCAAGGGCTTCGACGTGCTGATCCGGGCTGCTGCCACGGTGCGTGACCGGCACGGTGATCTCGTCGTGGCCATCGGAGGCACCGGGCGCGACCGCCGCCGGCTCGAGCTGATCGCAAACCGCGCTGGTGGCGACATCCGCTTCCTCGGCCGCGTGCCCGACGAACGGCTGCCCGCGCTCTACGGCACCGCCGACGTGTTCGCCATGCTGTGCCGGAACCGGTGGTTCGGGCTCGAACAGGAAGGGTTCGGCATCGTTTTCCTCGAAGCCGCCGCCGCCGGCGTTTCCCAGATCGCGGGCGCGAGCGGCGGCGCCGACGAGGCCGTCGTCGACGGCGTGACCGGCACCGTTGTGCACCGGCCCCGCGACGCGCGCGCCGCCGCCCGGGCCCTGTCCGCGCTGCTCGACGGCCGCGACCGCCGTGCGGCGATGGGCGCGGCGGCGCGCGAACGCGCCGTCGCAGAGTTCTCCTACGACGTGCTCGCCGCCCGGCTGCGGGCCGCAATCGACGGCGTGCGAGGATGATCGACGTGCACGAGCCCGCGAGCCGGGTGAACGACGACACGCTCGGTCCCGCGATCGTGAACTGGTCCTGGATCGGGACCGGCGCCTATACCGCGATCGCGATCCTCGCGGCCATCTGGCCCGACCATCTCGCCTCCGCGGCCGCGGTCGTGTCGATCGTGCTGTTCCTCGTCGGTTGCGTCGTGTTCCTCGCCGCGTACGCGATCGCGGTGCAGCGCAGCCGCACCCAGGTCATCGGCATCGGCGGCCTGTACTTCCTGAGCGGGACCGCGCCGGTTCGCATCCGGGTGCGCCTGCTGTCGAGCCTCGGGGTGCAGCTCGCCGTCGCGATCGTGACGTCGTCGGTTCGCCTGTACACGCCGCTCGCCTTCGGGTTCCTCGTACCGGTGTACGGGCTCGGGTTGTGCGGCCTGTGGGGGGCGCGGCACGGGACGTTCGCTGACCGCCCACCCCCGCCGCACCGCCGGCCACGCGGCGAGCGCCGGCGCCGGCCGACGCCGTGAGCGGTTCGCCGCTCGCTGACATCCCGTGGCCACTGGTCCTCGCCGGCCTCGAGTTCCCGGCGGTGATGGCGCTGCTCGACTGCTGGTTCCGGCCGAGCGACCACTTCGCGGGTGGGCAGAGCGACCAGCGCTCGTGGAAGGGCTGGCTGGTGGTCGCCGTCGTCACTGTCCCGGTGCTCATCGGCTACGGGATCGTGATCGGCTACTACTACGCCGTCGTGCGCCGCAACAGCCCGTCATCCGGTGGATGAGCGTCGAGCGAAACGCCACGGGCAAGAATGCACCCATGACGCCTCTCCGGAGCGAGCGTGGCTGACCAGGCATCACAGCGGCTCTCGATCGCTGCGTCGCCCCAGCGCCTGTTCGAGGTCGTGACCGACTTCGACCACTACACGGACTGGATTCGCGACCTGAAGTCGGTCGAGGTCATCGAGCGGGACGCCGAGGGCCGGGCTGTCGCGGTGCGCTACCGGGCCGCGGCCATGGGTCGCAGCACCACCTACACGCTGCGCTACGACTACGCCAACGCGCCGCGCGCGCTGCCGTGGCGGCTCGTCGAGGGCGACATCATGCGGCGGCTCGACGGTGCCTACGAGTTCGTGCCCGTCCCCGACGACCCGGATCGGACGGAGGTCGTCTACCACCTCACTGTCGAGCTGATCGTGCCGCTGCCCGGGTTCGTCAAGCGGCGCGCGGAGTCGAAGATCATGCACAACGCCTTGCGCGAGCTGAAGGCGCACGTCGAGCAGCCCGCGAACGCGTGACTCCCCGCATCCTGCTGTTCACCGGCAAAGGAGGTGTCGGCAAGACGACAACCGCGGCCGCGACCGCGCTGCGCTGCGCGGACGCCGGCCGCCGAACCCTCGTGATGAGCACCGACCCCGCGCACTCGCTCGGTGACGCCTTCGGCACGCCGCTCGGCAGCGCGCCGGCGGCGATCACCGACCGGCTGAGCGGCCAGGAGCTCGACGCCCAGGAGCGCATGGAGGATTCGTGGGGCGACATCCAGGCGTACCTGATGCAGGTCTTCGACTGGGCCGGGCTCGACGCGGTGGAAGCCGAGGAGCTCGCGGTGTTCCCCGGCCTCGACGAGGTCTTCAGCCTGAGCGACATCAAGACCCACGCCTCGTCGGGGCAGTGGGAGGTCATCGTCGTCGACTGCGCGCCGACCGCGGAGACGATCCGCTTCCTGTCGTTGCCCGACATCCTCGGCTGGTACATGGCCCACGTCTTCCCGGTCGGCCGTCGCGTCAACAAGGCGGTGGCGCCGGTGCTGAAGCGGCTCACCTCGTTGCCGGTGGCGGGTGACAACGTGTTCGCCGCGGGCCGGCGCTTCTACGACCGGCTCGATGGCGTGCGTGAGCTGCTCACCGATGCCGCGGTCACGAACGTGCGGCTGGTCGTGAACCCCGAGCGCATGGTCATCGCCGAGGCGCGCCGCACCTACACGTACCTGTCGCTGTTCGGCTACCGCGTCGACGCGGTCATCGCAAACCGGTTGCTGCCCGACGACGTGACCGACCCGTGGTTCGAGCGATGGCGTGAGGTGCAAGCCGAGCACCTGGCGACGATCCAATCGAGCTTCGCGCCGCTGCCCGTGCTGCGCGCCGAGCTCGCCGGCGACGAGCTCGTCGGCCTCGACCGGCTCCGCGAGTTCGGCGCCGCGCTGTACGGAGAGCGCGACGCGGCGTCGTGCCTGCACGCCGGCGAGCCGATGCGGGTGACACGCCGCGCGGGCGCGTACCACCTCGTGCTCGAGCTGCCGTTCGCGGATCACGACGACCTCGAAGTCGGCCGCCACGGCGACGAGTTGTTCGTGCGGGTCGGCCCGTACCGCCGAGCGCTGCTGCTGCCCGACTCGCTGCGCCGGCGGGAGGTCACCGACGCGTCGTTCCGGCACGGCAGACTGAAGGTGGTGTTCGCCGAGGGACACCGCCGCGGCGTGGACGAGGGAGCGTGACGTGGCGAAGGGATCCGACAAGCAGGCCGATCCGGCCCGAGAGGGTGTCGAGCATCTCGAGGCAGCCGCCCGGGAGATGATCGCGGCCGCCCGGTCGATGCTCGATGCCTGCGAGGAGCTGCTCGGCGATCCGCGCGCGGGCGAGATGGTCGCGTCGTTCGTCGGTTCCGTCGCGCGCGCTGTCAACGGCTTCACCGGAATCGTCCGGCCACCCAAGGGCACGGACGGCGGGGAGGGCGCGGACGGCGACGACGGTGGCGACGGGAGGCCGTCGGTCCAGCGGATCAAGATCTCCTGACCGATGCGCGTCGTCCAGGTCGACCTCGGCGACCGGCGCCTGTACCTGCATCCCTATCTCACGATCATCCGCGGCCTCGACGACAAGAGCCACGACCGCCTCGTCGACACGTTCGCGGGGCTACCGGAAGGTCGCGCCGCGGCGAGCGGGATGATCGAGGCGCACGGGATCTTCCTCGATCTCACCGACGACGCGCTGGCACTGCTCGACCTGCCCAACCCCGGCATCGAGGCGGTCGACGTCGTCGTTCGCCCGTCGGACGTCGCCGAGGTGTTCGGCGACGGCGTGCTCGCGCGGCGCGAGCTGCAGCGGGAGCGCGAGGAGCTCGAGGTCCGGCTGGCCCGCGCTGAGGCAGAGGCGGACCGCGCCCGGCTCGCGCTCGCAGCCGGGCGCGCCGAGCTGGAGCGCCGCGCCGGCGCCGCGCCGGACCAACGATGCGGTCCCGACGAGGAGCTGGCTCGCCGCACCCGCCAGCGCGAGGCGGTCGCGGAGCGGGTCGCAGCCGCGGCCGAGGCGCACCGCCAAGCCCGCGAGCGGCACGACGCCGCGGTTGCGGTCGCGGAGCGGGCCCGCGCCGAGCTCGGCCACGCGAACGACCTCGAGGCTGACGCCCGCGCCGAGCTCGAGCAGGCGGAGGCGCGGCGTGACCCGATCGCGGCCGCGCTGCTCAGCGAGAACACCGCCGGCGACGACGCGGATCGTGACGCACCCGGTGTCGTTGACGCCGTGCTCCTCGCCGTTGGCGATGCCGACCCCACCGGTGTCGAAGCCGCGCTCGCGCAGCTGAGCGAGTCCGACGAGGTCGAGCTGGTCGTGTCCGACGAAGCCATCCGGCTTGCCGACCAGTGGGTCGCCAACGAGGCCGCCCTGTCGGCCGAAAGCAGCGTCGGCCAGGCGGCGTCGATGTTCAGTGCGGCGCGGCAGCGGGTCGAGGCTGCGCACGCGCGGCTCGCCGAGATCGAAGGGCGGATGCGCGCGCGGGGCATCGACCGCTCCGACATCGAGGCCCTCGAAGACGCGCACGAAGCGGTGCTGGTCGCGCGGGAGAGGTCGAACAAGCGCTTCGGCGGCGGGCGCGCCCGGCAGAAGCTCGAAGAAGCCGAGGCCGCCGAGCAGGAGATCCTGGACCGGCTCGGCTTCGAGACGTACTCAGCGTTCTTGATGGGCACGTCGATCCTCCACGTGGACGAGACCGAAGAGGATGAGCTCGACGCCGCGCGCGCGGAAGCCGCCGAGGCGGAGGACGCCCTCGCCCGGCTCGAACAGGGCATCGACGCCGAGTTCGCGCGCGCCGAGCTGCTCGCCCGGCGCCGCGCGCTGCGCGAGGAGGCGACGAGCCTGCTCGGCTACGACCCGGGTGACGACCTCGAGTGGGTGCTGCGGCACCACCGCGTCGAGCGGCGGGTGTCGGGGGAGGCCACCCGGCGGCTTCGGGCCGCGCTCGAAGGCGCCGGGATGATCTTCGGCGACGAGGAGGTGCCCCAGGCGCTGCTCGTGCAGCTCGCCACCAACTGGCTCGACGCTCAGCGCGACGCCGCTGGCGAGCGTGCCGCGGTCGGCGAGGTGGTCGGGGAGCTGGATCCTCGCCTCCGGGAGGTCGAAGCGGAGATCTCGGCGCGCCGCGCCGAGCTGCATGCCGCCGAGCTCGCCGTCCGTGACGCGCGAGGCGCGCTCGTTGCCGCGGAGGCCGAGGTGGAGGTCGCGGCGCGGCTGGAGCACGACGCGGCCGGTGCGCTGGCAGCCGTGCAGGCCGAGCTCGACGCGGCGAGCGCGGCCGAGCAGGAGGCGGCGGCGACCCTCGCAGGCGTGGCCGACCTGCTCGACCGGGTGCGTGACGGCGACACCGACCTCGACGTGTTGCGGCGCAGCGTCGACGCGGCCGAGGTCGCGGTCGCCGACGCTGACGCCGACGTGGATGAGCTGCGACGCGAGCTGGCCGCCCTCGACGAGCGGCTCGCCGCGCCGGTGGCGGGCGGCGACGCGGCCATCACCTCGCCGGAAGCGGCCGAGGAGCTGGCCTGGTACCTGCTGTCGCGGCTCGCCCGCCAGCGGGACGCGTCGTTTGCCGGGGCGCTGCCTGCGCTCGTCGACGACGCCTTCGCCACCGTGCACGGCGCCGGCCTCGATCACCTCCTCGGCCGGCTCGAACGGATGAGCAACGCGGTCCAGATCGTGCTCGTCTCCGACGACGAGGCGGTCGCGGAGTGGGCGTCGTCGATCGGCGGCGACCGCGTCTCGCTCGTGACATCTGCCTCCACCGACTGACGGCCCGCGGCCGGTTCGTTTACCATCGCGCGCCCGACGCTGTCGTCGGAGGAGCACCTGCCGACCAGGAGGCCCCCGTGCCGATCATCGCCGCAGATGAGATCCGGCGGCTGGCTTCGTTCCGCGGTGAGGACGCGCCGGTTACGTCCTGCTACCTCGACGTGGACGGCCGCCGCTACCTGCGCCGCCAAGACCTCGAACACGAGGTGTCGGTGCTGCTGCGGGGTGCCCGGGCGAGAGCGAACGGGCACGCGTCGGTGGTGAAGGATCTCAACCGGATCGAGGAGTTCGTGAAAGGCGACCTCGATCGCTCGAAGACGCGCGGGCTCGCGATCTTCTCGTGCGCGGCGCACGACCTGTGGCGGGTGTTCCCGCTGCCGGTGCCGGTGCAGAACCGCGTCGTGATCAACAGCACACCCGCAGTCAGCCAGCTCGAAGCGGTGCTCGAGGAGTCCGAGGCGCTCGCTGTGCTACTGGTCGACAAGCAGCGGGCGCGGCTTTTCGTGTTCGAGCTCGGAGTGCTGGTGGAGCGCTCGGAGCTGTTCGACGAGCTGCCGCGTGACTACGACACGCGGGGTGAGCGCGATCAGGGCGACGTCGCGCCCCACGTCGACGCGCTCCGCCACCAGCACCTCCGGCACGCCGCCGACGTCGCGTGGCAGATCTCGCAGGAGGTGGGGTTCTCCCACCTCGCGATCGGCGCGCCCGAGCCGCTCGCCCGCGAGCTCGAGACCCTGCTGCACCCATACCTGCGCGAGCGGTTGTGCGGTCGGGTCCACGTGCCGGTCCTGGCGTCGCTCGACGAGATCCGCGACGCAGCGGTCGAGTTGGAGCTGCGGGTCGAGCGGCGCCGCGAGGCGGCCATCGTGCAGCGGTTGCGCGAGGCGGTCGCGTCCGGGCGGCGAGGCGCTGCGGGCCTGAGCGCGGTGCTCGACGCGCTCGCGGACCGGCGGGTCGAGCGCCTCCTCGTGTCGCAGGGCTACCAGGCGCCTGGCTGGCGCTGCGCGAGCTGCGGGCGCCTCGCCGCGGTCGGCCGCAGGTGCGCGCGGTGCAACACCGACATGGAACCCGTCGACGACGTCGTGGAGGAGGCCGTCGAGGAGGCGCTGAGCCAGTCGTGCCGCGTCGAGATCTGCGTCGGCAATGCCGACCTCGACGTGCTCGGCCGCATCGGGGCGCTGCTGCGCTACTGAGCACGAGGGGCTCGGGAGCGCGAGCCGTCCCCCGCCCGGCACGGGCGGGCGGGCTACATTCGCCCGCTCATGGCTCTGTCGGTCGGTGTCGATGTCGGGGGCACCAAGGTGCTCGCGATGGCGATCGACGAGGACGGCACGCGGGTCGGTGCCGAGGTTCGCCGCCCCACGCCGAGCGGTGCCGACGCGTTGATCGACACGATTGCCGGCGTGATCGGCGAGGTGCGCGCAAGCGCGGGTGACGTCGTCGCCGTCGGGCTCGGTGTGCCCGGCCTCGTCGATCGCGACGGCCGCCTCACCGTCGGCCCGAACCTGCCCGGCGTGTCGTCCGTGCCGTTCCGCGCCGTGCTCGAGAGCCGGCTCGACCTGCCCGTCAGCGTCGACAACGACGCCACCTGCGCGACGTGGGCCGAGGTGCGGTTCGGTGCGGCACGTGGCGAGACCGAGGCCTTCCTCGTCACCCTCGGCACCGGCATCGGTGGCGGGTTCGTCACCGGCGGGGTGCTGCAGCGCGGTGAGCACGGCTTCGCCGGCGAGCCCGGCCACATGGTCGTCGACCCTGACGGTCCCGATTGCCCGTGCGGGCGCCGCGGCTGCTGGGAGCGGTTCGCGTCCGGCAGCGGGCTGGGGCGCCTCGCGCAGGAGGCCGTGGCCGAAGGCCGGGGCGCGCGCCTCGTCGAGCTGGCCGGCGGCACGGGCTCTGTGCGCGGCGAGCACGTCACGGTCGCCGCTCAGGAAGGCGACGCCGACGCGCTCGCGATCATGGAGCGGTTCGGCTGGTGGGCCGCGCTCGGGATCGCCAACCTCGTCAACGTGTTCGACCCGGCGGTGGTGGTCGTCGGCGGTGGGCTCGTCGAGTCGGGCGACGTGGTGCTCGCACCGATCCGCGCCGCGTTCGGCGACCTCGTGCTCGCCGCCGCGCACCGGCCGAAGGTGCCGATCTTGCCTGCCGAGCTCGGCGGCGACGCAGGTGCAATCGGTGCCGCGCTGATCGGTTTCGAGCGGGCGCGCTGATCGCCCCGGACTACCGTGGCGGCATGGAGTTCCGCCGCATCACGGGCCTGCCGCCGTACGTGTTCACGATCATCGACGGGTTGAAGGTCGAGGCTCGGCGAGCCGGCAAGGACGTGATCGACCTGGGCTTCGGCAACCCCGACATCCCCTCGCCGGACATCGCGGTCGACAAGCTGTGCGAGGCCGCCCACAACACCCGCAACCACCGCTACTCGTCGAGCCGCGGCATCCCGAAGCTGCGCGAAGCGGTGAGCGACCTGTACCGGCGCCGGTTCAACGTCGAGCTCGACCCCGAGACCGAGGTGATCAACACCATCGGCGCGAAGGAGGGGTTCAGCCACCTGATGTGGGTGCTGCTCCAGCCCGGCGACGCCGCGCTCGTGCCGAGCCCGAGCTACCCGATCCACATCTGGGGCCCGTACTTCGCGGGCGCCGACGCCCGCGAAGTGCCCATCGGCATCGACCAGGACTTCGTGAGCAACGTCATGGAGGCGTGGGAGTACGGCTGGCCGAAGCCCCGCGTCGTGGTGCTGTCGTTCCCGCACAACCCGACCACCACCTGCGTCGAGCTCGCCGACATGCAACGGCTCGTCGACTGGGCGCGCGAGCACGATGTGGTGCTCGTCCACGACTTCGCGTATGCGGAGACGACCTTCGACGGCTACGTGCCCCCGTCGATCCTCCAGGCCCAGGGTGCGCGCGAGTGCTCGGTCGAGCTGTACTCGATGACCAAGTCGTTCTCGATGGCGGGTTGGCGCGTCGCGTACCTGGTCGGCAACCGCGACGTGGTGCAGGCGCTCGCCAAGCTGAAGAGCTACCTGGACTACGGCACGTTCCAGCCGGTCCAGATCGCGTCGACGGTCACGCTCAACGAGGCCCAGGACTACCCGAAGCACGTACGGGAGATCTACCAGTCACGTCGCGACGCGCTGTGCGACGGCTTGGACCGGATCGGCTGGCACTTCCCGCGCCCGCGGGGGACCATGTTCGCCTGGGCGCCGATCCCCGAGCCGTACCGCGGGATGGGGTCGATCGACTTCGCGAAGAAGGTCGTGACCGAGGCGAACGTCGCGCTCTCACCCGGTGTCGGGTTCGGCCCCGGTGGCGACGGCTACGTAAGGTTCGCGCTGATCGAGAACGAGCAGCGCATCAACCAGGCCGTCCGCAACCTCCGCAAGCTCTTCTAGGCGACGAGCACGCCGGCTCGCCGGCGCATGCGCCGTTCAGCCGCGCAGGCCGTCGAGGCAGAAGGCGATCGCGGCGTCGGCGACGCGGTCGGGATCCTCGTTGCGCGACTGGATCAGCTCGCGGGCGAGGTGGGAGATCACGCCGAGCACCGCATGGGCGAGTACCTCCGGCTCGCTGTCGCGGATCGCACCCGTGACGATTCCGTCCTTCACGTGCTTGACGACGTCGGCGAGCGCTATCTCCTGGCCGCGCCGCAACGCGGGAGCGAACCGCTCCTCGGTGGCGGCGAACTGGAACAGGTTGACGAGGTGCCGGTTCTGCGCGAACCAGTGCATCGACGAACGGATGCCGAGCTCGATGCGCTTCAGCGGATCGGACACATCTTCGATCGCGTGCTGCTGCGTGCGGCGGAGATCCTGCTGCGCCTCGCGCAGGACCTCGACCAGCAACTGGTCCTTGCTGTCGAAGTACCAGTAGAAGACGCCCTTGCCGACCCCGACGCCCTCGACGATCTCGGACACCGAGGTGGGGTGGTAGCCGTTCTCGGCGAAGCGCCGCGCCGCGAAGTCGACCAGTTGGCGCCGCCGCTCCCGCCCACGCGGTGTGAGCCGCCGCTCAGGTCGTTCAGCCATCGCGGCATGCACCGTACGAACCGGTTGACCGCGCGGTCAAGGACGCGGAGGATTCGCGCGCCCGACCTCGGCACGCAACCTTCCGTTCACACGACCCCCGTACGGTTCGGCCTCATGCACACGTACGTGATGCGAGTCTGGCTCCCGGACCGCCCCGGCGCGCTCGGCGCGGTGGCCAGCCGGATCGGCGCCGTGCGCGGCGACGTGGTCGGCATCGAGATCCTCGAACAGGACGGCGGCCGGGCCGTCGACGACCTCGTCGTGCGCCTGCCCGACGAGACGTTGGTCGGGCTGCTGCTCGCCGAGGTCGGCCAGGTCGACGGCGTCGACGTCGAAGACATCCGCCCGCTCGCCGACGCGCTGCACGACCCGCGCCTCGACGCGCTCGAGAGCGCGGCCCAGCTGGTGGCGGCCGCCTCGATCGAAGAGTTGCTCGGCGGGTTGTGCGATCGGGCGGCGGCGACGATCGGCGCGCACTGGGCGGTCGTGCTCGACCTCGACGGCGGCGAGATCCGTGCCGGCATCGGCGACGCGCCACCGACCGCCTGGCTGGCGGCCTTCGTCGCCGGCAGCCGCGCGTCGGCCCGCGTCGTCGCGATGGAAGCCGGTCCCGCTGACGTCGTGTGGGCGCCGCTGCCCCAGGCGAACCTCGCGCTGGTCATGGGCCGCGACGGGCACGCGTTCCGCGCCCGTGAGCGACGGTCGGCCGCTGCGCTCGCTCGCATCGTCGACACGCGCCACCGCGAGCTTGCCCGCACCGCCTACCGGACCCGGCACCCCAGCACCGGTCGCTGACCGCGCCTACGCCCAGCCCCTGGAGCGTTCGACTGCCCGCAGCCACTGCGCGTACTTCTCGTCCGCGGCACCGGCGGGCACCGACGGCTCGAACTCGGCGTCGAGCTGCCAGTGCTGGCGCACGTCGGCGGTGGAGGACCACACACCCTCGGCGAGCCCGGCCAGGTAGGCGGCACCGAGCGCGGTCGTCTCCTGCACCCTCGGGCGGGCGACCGGCACCTGCAACTGGTCGGCCTGCAACTGCAGCAGCAGGTCCATCACCGACGCGCCGCCGTCGGCTCGGAGGTTGCGCACGGGATGGCCGGACGCGCTCGTCATCGACTCCACCACGTCACGGGTCTGGTAGGCCAGCGACTCGACCACCGCGCGAGCAAGCTGCGCGCGCCCGCTGCCGCGGGTCAGGCCGACGATGGTGCCGCGGGCGTACGGATCCCACCACGGCGAGCCGAGGCCGGTGAACGCGGGTACAACGTACACGCCATCGGTGTCGTCGATGGATGCCGCGAGCGGCCCGATCTCCGCCGCGTCGGCGATGATGCCGAGCCCGTCGCGCAGCCACCCGATGGCGGCGCCGGTCACGAAGATCGCGCCTTCGTACGCGTACGCGACCGTGCCGTCCGCGAGCTCCCAGGCGATCGTGGTGAGCAACCCCTCCACCGGCTCCGGGCACTCGGCGCCGACGTTCATCAGCACGAACGACCCCGTCCCGTACGTGTTCTTGGTCATCCCGGGCTCGAAGCACGCCTGCCCGAACAGCGCCGCCTGCTGGTCGCCCGCGGCGCCGCTGATGGGCACGCCGTCGATGCCGTCGATCCCGCAGCGCGCCACCCCGAAGCGTCCCGACGACGGGCGGACCTCCGCCAGCGCGGACATCGGCACGCCGAACAGCTCGCACAGCTCGGCCGACCACGCCCGCGTGCGGATGTCGAACAGCATCGTGCGTGACGCGTTGGAAGGCTCGGTGGCGTGCACCGCGCCGCCCGTGAGCTTCCAGAGCAGCCACGAGTCGATCGTGCCCACTGCGAGATCGGCCGACGGCTCGACGCCGCCGTGGTCGAGCAGCCAGCCAAGCTTCGATCCGGAGAAGTACGGGTCGAGCACGAGGCCGGTCGTGGCGCGCACCATGGGAAGGTGCCCGGCCTCCGCCAGCTCGTCGCAGCGCGCCGCGGTGCGGCGGTCCTGCCACACGATCGCCCGGTGCAGCGGCTGGCCGGTCGAGCGAGACCACGCCACCACCGTCTCGCGCTGGTCGGTGATGCCGAGCGCGGCGATGGGTTCGTCGAGGGTTCGGGTGAGCTCGGCGAGCACCCCGGCGACCGCGTCCCAGATCTCGCCGGCGTCGTGCTCGACCCAACCCGGCTGCGGGAAGTACTGGGGGAACTCGCGATACGCCCAGCCCCTCGGAGCACCGTGGCCGTCGACTGCGAAGGCCCGGACCCCGGTCGTTCCCGCATCGATCGCGACGACGACGGACATGGCTCGGCACTCTATGGAATGGTGAAGGCATGAAAGTCGGGATGTTGACCGGCGGCGGCGACTGCCCGGGTCTCAATGCGGTGCTCCGGGCGGCGGTCCGCAAGGGCGAGATGCACTACGGCGACGAGCTGATCGGGTTCCACGACGGCTGGCGTGGCGTCATCGAGAACGACGCGGAGATCCTCGACGTCGAGCGGATGCGGGGCACACTGCCGCGTGGGGGCACCGTGATCGGTTCGTCGCGGACGAACCCGTACAAGGTCGACGGCGGTGTCGAGCGGGTGAAGGCATCGCTGGCGGCGCGGGGGATCGACGCGCTGGTAGCGATCGGCGGCGAGGACACCCTCGGCGTCGCCAGCCGCTTGTTCGACGAGGAAGGTGTCCATGTCGTCGGGGTGCCGAAGACGATCGACAACGACCTGTCGGCGACCGAGCTCACGTTCGGCTTCGACACCGCGGTGCAGATCTGCGTCGACGCCATCGACCGGCTACACACGACCGCGGAGTCGCACGACCGGGTGCTCGTGGTCGAGGTGATGGGCCGGCACGCCGGCCACATCGCATTGTGGGCAGGCATCGGCGGCGGCGCCACCATGGTGCTGATCCCCGAGGATCCCTTCGACATCGAGGAGGTCTGCGAGGCCCTCCGGCACCGGCACGAGACGAGGGGGCGCTACGCATCGATCGTGGTCGTCGCCGAAGGCGCGGTCCCCAAGGAGGGCACGTTCGTCGTGCGCGACCCGAACGACGTCGACGCGTTCGGCCACCAGCGCCTCGGCGGCATCGGCGACGCGCTCGCCAAAGAGATCGAAGCCCGCACCGGCTACGAGACGCGCGCGATCGTGCTCGGCCACGTGCAGCGCGGCGGCACGCCCACCGCGTTCGACCGGGTGCTGTCGACGCGCTTCGGCATCGCCGCCATCGACGCGGTGCACGACAACGCGTTCGGCACGATGGTCGCGCTCCGCTGCGGACGCATCGAACGGGTGCCGTTGCAGGAGGCGACCGCGGAGCTGAAGCTCGTCGACCCCGAGCTGTACGACGTCGCGAAGGTGTTCTTCGGTTGACCGACGACGCGTCGGCTGCCAGCGCCCCCATCCCCGCCGCCACCGTCGTGCTCGTCCGCGACCGTGTCGCTGGCCTCGAGACGCTGATGCTGCGCCGCAACGCAAAGCTGGCCTTCGGCGGGATGTGGGTGTTCCCCGGCGGCCGGATCGAGCCGGGTGACGGCGAAGGTGAAGCGGGTGCCCGCCGCGCCGCGACCCGGGAAGCGGCGGAGGAAACCGGCCTCGTCGTCGACAGCGAGCTGCTCGTCCCGTTCGCCCACTGGGTGCCGCCGCCCGTCGCGCCGAAGCGGTTCGCCACCTGGTTCTTCCTCGCGCCTGCGCCCGCCGGCGTGGTGTCGGTGGACGGCGGCGAGATCCGCGACCATGTGTGGGTCACGCCCGCGACCGCGCTCGCGCGTCACGCGGCGGGGGAGATTCAGCTCGCGCCGCCCACGTGGGTCACGCTCCACCGCCTCACGCGGGCGACCGACGTCACGAGCGCGATGGCCGACGCGCGCAAGGGCCCGGTCGAGGTGTTCTCGACCCGCATCCTCACCGGCAGCGACGGCGAGCTGGTCGCGGTGTGGCACGGTGACGTCGCCTACGAGGGCGGCGACCTCTCGGCAGCAGGGAGCCGGCACCGGCTGTCGATGGTCGACGGCGGCTGGCGTTACGAGCGGTTCAGCTCGGAGCCTCCTGCACGTAGTCCGAACGAGTGAGCGGCCCCGCGTGCGTGCCCTCGTCGGTCGGGGGCTGCACGTCCTGTGGGTTGTTGCCGCTCGCGTCGACCACGCGGAAACGCACGCCGTCCACGCCGAGATCGGTGGTCGTGTAGACGAGCTGCGCGAACGCGTTGCGCTGCTCGGTGCTCGCGACCGCCAGGATCTGGGCGCTCAGGGTCACCACGACGTTGTTGCCCTCGGGTTGCACGTCGACGACGGTGGTGTCCTTCGGGATGGCGGTGCGGATCCCCAGCGGGTCGCTGTCGGTGAGACCCTTGACGAGTTGCTCGAGCACGAGCTTCACGTCGCGGCGGGCCACGCTGCGGCTCACCGACCGGAGCTGCGAGCCGTCGATGAAGTACAGGTGCACGATCGTGCCCCCTTCGACCTGAACGTTGCTCGGCGCGGTTGTGCTCGGGCCGAGCAGCCCGAAGGGGATCTTGTCGGCCGCGATCTCCCGCGGGCTGCCGTCCTTCGGCAGCCCGCACGCGGCGAGCAGTCCCACGACCGCGAGCACGGCCGCGAAGGCGGCCCGCACTCGCCGCCGCCCGTTCACTGGCTCAACACCGGCAGCTCGACCACGAACCGCGCCCCCGGCCGGCCGTCGGCGCGATCTTCGACCCAGACCCGTCCGCCGTGGAGCCGCACGTGCTCGGCGACCAGCGCGAGGCCGAGCCCGACCCCTTCGGTGCTGCCGCGCCGGCCCGCCACGCCACCGCGGGCGAACCGCTCGAAGATCAGGTGGCGCTCCTCCTCCGGAACGCCAGGTCCCTCGTCCTCGATCGCGATCTGCACGCGGTCGTCGACCCGCTGCAACACCACGCTGGTCGCGCCGTCGCCGTACTTGCGAGCGTTGTCGAGCAGGTTGGCGACGACCCGGGCCAGCCGTCGCTTGTCGGCCTGGACGACGGCGCCGGCGAGCTCGCTGTCGAGGTCGACCGGCACGCGACTGCCGTTGGCGGACACCTTCACCGCCTGCATCACGAACTCGGCGAGGCGGATGTCATCGAGCTCGAGGCGAACCGCTCCTGCGTCGTAGCGCGACATCTCGAGGAGGTCCTCGACGAGCTGCCGGAAGCGGTCGACCTCCATGCTCAGTAGGTCGACCGCAGCCTGCGAGCGTTCGCCGAGCTCGTCACGGCGCGCCTCGAGCACGTCGATCGCGGCCGACAGCGTCATCAGCGGCGAGCGCAGCTCGTGACTGACGTCGGACGCGAACCTGGCGTCGCGCTCGATGCGCTCCTGCAACGCCTGCGCCATGTCGTTGAACGACGACGACAGCACGCCGAGGTCGCGGTCGTCGGTGGTCTCGAGGCGCGTGTCGAGCCGCCCGCCGGCGATGGCCTTTGCCGCCTGGCTCACGTCGGCGAGCGGTCGCAGGGCCCGCCTGCTTGCCCACGAACCGAGCGCGGCGCCGCCCAAGGTGGTGAGCGCCGACGCGCCGAGCAGAGAGAAGCCGAGCGACTCGAGGGTGCTCTGCAGGTCGTCGAGCTCGACCAGCTCGAAGTACTGCGCGCCCGCCGATGGCAGCGGGATGCCAACGGCGAGCGCGGGCTTGCCTTGCAGGTCGAACATCATCCGCGCTGGCCGGCCGCTGTCGACGGTGTCGCGAAGCGCGGCGGGGATGGAGTTCTCACCGATCTGCGCGGTGAGGCTGAACCACCGTCCGGCGAAGTGCAGCACCGGCCGTGCGCCGTTGGGCACCTGCAACGACGGCAGCAACACGTCCTGCACGTCGGTCGGGTTGAGGTCGGGCAACTGGTTCTTGACGACGCTCGCGTTCACGTACACGCGGCTCAGCGACGTCGACTCGCGCTGGTTCAGCAAGTTCGCGCGGGTCAGGGCGAAGGTGGTGCCGGCGAGCACGATCGACAGGAACAGCGCGCCGAGCGCGAACGACAGCGTGACGCGCGCCCGCAGCCCGAGCGAGCGCGGCCGGACACGCCCGAGCCAGGCGCGCAGCCGGGTCAGCATCTCGAGGCCAGCCGCGCCACGGCCCTCACCCCTGGAGCTTGTAGCCCAACCCCCGGACGGTGGCGACGTGGCGAGGGTTGGCGGGGTCGGCTTCGATCTTCGTGCGCAGTCGCCGGACGTGGACGTCGACGAGCCGGCCGTCTCCGAAGTAGCCATAGCCCCACACCCGTTCGAGGAGCACCTCGCGGCTGAAGACCCGTCCGGGGCTCGACGCCAGCTCGCACAGCAACCGGAACTCGGTCTTGGTCAGATGCAACTCGGTGCCCGAGCGCCGGACGACCCCGGCGTCGGGGATGATCTCGAGGTCCCCGAACCGCATGGTGGTCGTCGTCGCGTCGGGCTTGCGCGCCCGGCGCATCAGCGCGCGGATGCGAGCGGAGAGCTCCTTCGGCGCGAACGGCTTCGTGAGGTAGTCGTCCGCCCCGGCCTCGAGCCCGGCGACCACGTCATGGGTGTCGGCCCGGGCGGTGACCATGACGATCGGGACGTCGCTCGTCTTGCGCATCGAGCGGCACACCTCGAAGCCGTCGACGCCCGGGAGCATGATGTCGATCAGCACCACGTCGCTCGGATTGCGTTTGAACGCCTCGAGCGCGGCCTCGCCGGTCTCGGCCTCCTCGACGGTCCAGCCCTCGTCCTCGAGCGCCATCCGGACGGCCGTGCGGATGCGCTCGTCGTCTTCGACGGTCAGGATCCGGGTGCTCACGGCTCAATCATCGCTCATGACGAGCCGGATCGCGCCGACGGCGCCGCGTCAGTCGATGTGGTCGACCACCGGCTCGTACTCGAACGCGGTGAGCAGGGCGAGCTGCCCCGGCCCACCGTCGGTGCGGTAGTGCAGACCGGCAGGCAGCCCTCCGCACACGTCACGGCAGCGGGCGAGGGCCATGGCGCCCTCCCGCACGAACGAGGTGACGACCCGGAGGTCGATGTCGATGCGCTCAGGTTGGGCCTGCAGTGCCCGGTGCACGGTGCTGAGGAGGGCCTCGCCGCCGGCGGCGTCGAGCATGCCCTCGAGGACGAGCGTCACGTGCCCGCCCTCGTGCCAGGTTCGGACCGTCGCTGGACTCACGGCGGTTGAGCCTTCCGCGCGCACGGCGCGCGATGCCAGACCCGAACGTTGCGATCGTGTGACGGTCGGCACACAGCGGCGCCATCTCACGGACCGTCAGGCTTCGCCGGCACCGGCCGCCTCGAGCAGATCGCGCACCGCGCGGAACAGGCTCGGCGGGGCGGCGATGACCACGCCGCCCGCGCTCGCCGGCCCGTCGAGGGAGCCGACGACGGCGCCTGCTTCTTCGGCCACCAGCGCACCGGCGGCGAGGTCCCACGGTCCGAGGCCCCGCTCGTAGTACGCGTTGACCCGGCCCGCCGCGACCGAGCACAGGTCGACGGCTGCCGCGCCCATCCGGCGGATGTCGCGTACGCGCGGGAGCACGTGCACGAGCACCTGCGCCTGGCGCGCCCGCGTCGTGGCGTCGTAGGCGAACCCGGTGGCGACCAGTGCGGTCGCGAGGTCGGCATGGTCCGGCACGTGGATCGCGGTGCCGTTGCGGGCCGCGCCGTGACCGCGCGCCGCAGTGAACACGTCGCCGTGCAACGGGTCGTGCACGACGCCGGCCAAGGTCTCACCGCCGGCGCGGGCGGCGATCGACACCGCGAACCCGGCGTGGCCGTAGAGGTAATTGGTCGTCCCGTCGAGCGGGTCGACCAGCCACTCGACGCCGGACGTGCCCGAGACCGCGGTCCCTTCCTCGCCCACGATCGCGTCGTCGGGGCGCTGGGCGAGGATCCCGTCGACGATGAGCCGCTCGGACGCGCGATCGATCTCGGTGACCATGTCGGTGATCGTCGACTTCGTCGCCACCTCGGCGCGCCGCCGGGACAAACCGTCCACCAGTAGCTCGGCGGCGCTCGCGGCGAGCGCCCGCGCCAGGTCCAACAGCGCTTCCGGGAGGTCGGCCACCGTGACACCGTAGAGTCGATCGACGTGGTCGATCTCCGCAGCGACACGGTGACGAAGCCCTCGCCGGCGATGCGCCGGGCGATGGCCGACGCCGAAGTCGGCGACGACGGCTACGGCGAGGACCCGACGGTCCGCCGGCTCGAGGAGCGCTTCGCCGAGATCGTCGGTAAGGACGCCGCGCTGTTCGTGCCGTCGGGGACGATGGGCAATCAGATCGCGCTGCGCCTGCTCGGCCGGCCGGGCACCGCGGTGGCAATCGGGCGGCGCCAGCACCCGGTCATCTACGAGCAAGGCGCGGCCGCGGTGAACGGCACCGCGCAGCTGTTCCTCCTCGACGACACCGACGGCACCCTCGACCCAACCGCGATCGCCGAGCTCGTCGAGGCGGCCCGCCACCACTGGCTCCCGGTGAGCGCGGTGTGCGTCGAGAACACCCACATGCCCGCTGGTGGGGTGCCGTGGCCGCTCGAGCGCCTCGCCGGCGTCGCCGCGGTGGGCCTGCCCGTGCACCTCGACGGCGCGCGGCTGTTCAACGCGTCGGTCGCCACCGGTGTCACGCCCGCGGCGTACGCCGCGGAGGCGACGACGGTGATGTGCTGTCTGTCGAAGGGGCTCGGCGCGCCGGTCGGTTCGCTGCTGGCCGCGTCTGCGCCGCTGATCGCCGCGGCACGCGACGAGCGCAAGCGACTCGGCGGTGGCATGCGTCAGGCCGGCGTGCTGGCCGCGGCCGGTCTGGTCGCGCTCGGCCAGGTCGACCGGCTCGCCGACGACCACGCTCGCGCCGCGCGGCTGGCGGAAGCCGTCGCCGAGCGATGGCCGGAGGCGGGCCTCGACCCTGCCGCGGTGCACACCAACTGCGTCGTGTTCCGCCACGACGACACGGCGCGGTTGCTCGCGCACCTCGCCGGCGAGGGGGTGCTGGCCGGCACGATCGCGCCCGGCATCGTCCGGTTGATGACGCATCTCGACGTCGACGACGCGGGCGTCGAGCAGGCGTGCAAGGCCGTAGCGACCGCGCCATGACCTTCGACGCGACACCGCTGCGGGCGATGGCGATCTTCGCCCATCCCGACGATCCCGAGGTGGCCTGCGCGGGCACGCTGTACCGGTGGGCGCAGGCGGGCTGCGCAGTGCATCTCGTCATCGCGAACCAGGGCGACAAGGGCGCCGCCGATCCGGCGACGAAGCCCCGTTCGCTCGCGAAGCGCCGGCAGGAGGAGGCGCGGCGCGCCGCAGGGGTGCTCGGGCTCAGCTCCGTCGAGTTCCTCGGCCATCCCGACGGCGAGCTCGAGAACACCATCGCGTTGCGGGCCGAGTTGATCGCACAGCTCCGGGCACACCGACCCGAGATCGTCGTCGCCCCCGACCCGACCGCGGTGTTCTTCGGCGACTCGTACGTGAACCACCACGACCACCGCGTGCTCGGCTGGGCGGTGCTCGACGTGTGCGGGTCGATGGCAGGCGGCGCGCTCTACGAGCCAGCGGCCGGCGCGCCGCACCAGGTGGACACGCTGCTGCTCGCGGGCACGCTCCAACCCGACACGTGGGTCGACATCGACGGATCCCTCGACGCGAAGGCGCGCGCGCTGCGCTGCCACGAGAGCCAGCTGACCGCGGGCGACGACGTCGTCGCGGACCTCGTCGAGGCACGGGCCGCAGAGGCCGGCCGCGAGGGCGGGGTGCGCTACGCGGAGGGATTCCGCCGGTTGTCGTTGCGCGGCGGCTGAGGGGCGCGGGTGCCTCGGCTGGGATGCCGCGCGCCGCGGTCCTGGATCGTCTTCCACTCACCCATGGCTCTCAGCGCGAGCACGGCGACGATCGCCACGCCGAGCGCACCGATCACCCCTCCCACGAGCCCACCGGCGGCGGTGTTCGTCCTGCAGTCGCCTTCGCACTGGAGGTCGGTGACCGAGAAGCCGATCAGCCCGCCGCACAGGCCGCCGACGAGGATCGCCGCGAACGCGAGCACACGTGCTCCGGTGGACGGCAGCGCCGACTCGACCCGGTCCGCTTCGCCTTGTTCGGGGGTGCCGGCGGGTTCGTCCATCGGTGCCGATCATCGACGGTGGGGGCACGACGGCGGAAATCGGCAGACTGGTGGGGCATGCGGGACTGGACGGTGGCCGGAGGGCTGATCGAGAACGACGAGGGCCTGCTGCTCGTGTGCAACCGGCGCCGCAACGGGTCCGTCGACTGGAGCCCGCCGGGCGGGGTGATCGAGGTGGCCGCGGGCGAGTCGCTGCTCGACGGGCTGACCCGTGAGGTCGAGGAGGAGACCGGCGTGCGGGTCACCGAGTGGGTGGGGCCGCTCTACGAGGTGCGGGCGGAGGCGGTCGGGCTCGGCTGGCGGCTGCGCGCGGAGGTCCATCTCGCGGTGGTGTTCGACGGGGAGCTGCGCGTCGCCGACCCGGACGGCATCGTCGTCGACGCACGGTTCGTGTCGCTCGACGAGTGCGAGGGCCAGCTCGCCGCCTGCCACCCCTGGGTGCGCGAGCCGCTGTCGGAGTGGCTGCGGGCGCGGTGGTCGCACCAGGACGCGCCGCCGCCGTACGGGTACCGCATCGACGGCGCGGACCTGGCCACGCTGGTCGTCACCCGCCTCGGCTGATCCGATGGGGCCGCGGTGGATCCTGCACGTCGACATGGACGCGTTCTTCGTGTCGGTCGAGCTGTCGCGCCGGCCCGAGCTGCGGGGCCAGCCCGTCATCGTCGGCGGCACCGGAGACCGCGGGGTCGTCGCGGCAGCGAGCTACGAGGCGCGCCACTACGGCATCCATTCGGCGATGCCATCGACGCGGGCGCGCCGGCTCTGCCCGCATGCCGTGTTCCTCCCCGGCGATCACGCGCACTACAGCGAGGTGAGCGCGCGCGTGATGGAGCTGTTCCGGTCGTTCACGCCGCTCGTCGAGCCCATCAGCCTCGACGAGGCGTTCCTCGACGTCACCGGCGCGCTCCGCCTACACGGTCCCGCCCCGGAGATCGCAGCGACCATCCGCCGGCGCGTGCTCGAACAGGAAGGGCTCACCTGCTCCGTCGGCGTCGCGCCGAACAAGTTCCTCGCCAAGCTCGCATCCGAAGCGGCCAAGCCGCGCGCCGGTCGCGAAGGACCGGTGCCCGGTCTCGGCGTCAAGGTCGTCGAGCCGGGCCGGGAGCTGGCGTTCCTCCACCCGCTGGGTGTGCAGGCGCTGTGGGGAGTCGGTCCGAAGACGCTCGAGAAGCTGCGCAGCCGCGGCATCAGCACCGTCGGCGACCTCGCCCGCATGGAGCTCCGCGACGTGACCGCGTTGGTCGGCGAGGCCAACGGTCGTCATCTGCACGCGCTCGCGCACGGTCGCGACGACCGCCCTGTCGTCGCCGACCAGGCGGTGAAGTCCGTCAGCCACGAGGAGACCTTTGTCCGCGACCTCCACGACCTCGCGACGCTCCAGCGTGAAGCGGTGCGCATGGCCGACGCGGTCGCGGCCCGGCTGCGGCGCCGCGATCTCGCCGGGCGCACGGTCGGGATCAAGGTCCGTTTCCACGACTTCCGCACGATCACTCGCGCGGTCACGCTGCCGGTCGCGGTCGACACCGGCCCAGCCATCGCCCGCGCCGCCAAGGATCTGCTCGGCCAGATCGACCCGTCGAGCGGGGTCCGCCTCCTCGGCGTGTCGGTCAGCAACCTGGCCAGCGACGGGTCGCGGCAACTGACCCTCGACGGCGCGGCCGGCACCGGCTGGGACCTCGCCAGCCGCGCCGTCGACGAGATCCGGCACCGCTTCGGCGACGAGGCGATCGCCCCGGCGGCGCTGCGCGACCCCGACGGGATCCGGGTCAAACGGCGGGGCGACCAGCAGTGGGGTCCGGGTAGCGAGCCCCCACATCGGGGAACATCCCGGTCGTGACCGGCAAATCCGCGAACCGACGCGTTGTTGGTACCCGGTTCCTGTGCGAGACTCTTGTCACGACGGCGCGTCGACCACGACGGGGGTACTGAGGTGCCGCTCTCCGAAGACGAACAGCGGATCCTGCACCAGATCGAGCAGCAGTTCTACGAGACCGACCCCGCGCTCGCCCGTGCCGTCGGATCGACCACGCTCTACCGGCACGCGTTCCGCCAGATCAAGTACGCGACGCTCACGTTCCTGCTCGGCATCGCGATCTTGGTGTATTCCCTCGTCGCCTTCGGCTTCCTCGCCGCGTTCATCGGCTTCCTGGTGATGTTCGGGTCGGTCCTGTGGTTCGAGCACAACGCCCGCAAGCTCGGGCGCGCCGGGCTGCAGCAGGTCACCGCGTCGATGCGTGCCGCCGGGTTGCGTGACGTGTTCGGCAACACCCGCAACCGGATGCGCGAGCGGTTCCGCCGCGACGACGACAGCTCGAACTGACGCTCGCGATCAGCGCCCTGCGCCCGCCGGCAGCCGGACCACCTCGATGGCGGGGAGCTGGCCGTGGGCCGGCGCGCCCCTCCGCCTCGGCGCTGGCGGTCGCCGCCGCTTCGGTGGCCGGGGGTCGAGCGCGGCCCGCAGGCGCTGCGGCCGCGTGGTGTGCGCCCGAACGCGGCTTTCGACCATGTCGCTGAGCGCGAGCGCCTCCTGCGCGTCGCGGTCGTCGACGCCGTCGACCGAGTAGTCCGCGGCAGTCACGAGGTCGGCGAGGATCCCCAAGCCGTCGGCCGCCACTGCCGACTGGGCCCGCGACGCGAACTCCGCGGGTGTCTCCGAGCGCGCCGGTACCGCGCCGACGAGCTGGAGCGCCTCGATGCTCTCCTGCCACGCGAGGCGCACGAGCTCGTCGGGTGCAGTCGCACGCTGTCGCCGCCGGCGCCGGTACACGGCGTACACGAGCGGGACCACGATCGCGTACAGCACGCCGAGCACCGCGAGCACACCGGCACCGATCAGCGCGCGCCCACCGAAGCGCGCTCGTGACCAGAACGACGGCGCGGGACCCGCGCCACCCCCGCCGGACGCGTCGTCCTCGCCGAGCCGCGGCGGCGTCGTGGGCGTGCCCGCCTGGTCGGTCGACGGCGTCGCGGGTGCGGTCGTCGCGGGTGCGGTCGTCGCGGTACCGCCTTCGGTCGCCTGCTCCTCGGGCACGTGGGTGTACTGCTCGGCGAAGGGTGCGCCGCGCGTCGGGGTCGGTTCGAACAGCACCCAACCCTGGCCGGTGATGTACACCTCCGGCCACGCGTGCGCGTGCAGGCCCTTCACGTGGTACAGGTCGAGCCGGTTGGGGTCCTGCTCACCGGGCGTGAAGCCGACGGCCACGCGCGTCGGCAGCCCGAGCGACCGCGCCATCGCCGCGAACGTGCCAGCGAACTGCTCGCAGTACCCGCGCTTCGACTCGAACAGGAACGTCACGATCGCGTTGTCGTCCTGGCCGGCGGGCACGTTCAGGTCGTAGGTGAAGTTGTTGCGGAAGTAGTCCTGCAGCGCCAGCGCCTCGGCGTACGGCGTCGTGGCGCCTGCCTCGGCGACGACGCGCTCGGCTTCGGCGTGCACTCGCGGGTCGAGCGTGGCCGGGAGCTGCGTCTCGGTGCGCTGGATCTCCGGTGGCGGTGGGCCGGTCGAGGCGCTGAGCTGGTTCGGATCGAACAGCGGGACCGCGGATTGGACCGTGTAGCTGACGCCGTTGGAGTTCGGAAGGTCCGTGCCGACGATGAGCGTGCCGCTCTCCGGCTCGTAGCGCACGCTCGTGTGCCCCGCGTCGACCGAGCGTGGCTCGTACGCGGCCGGCAACCAGATCGTGTCGAGCGCGCTGATCGCGAAGTGCTGGTCGACCAGGAACGTCGACACATCCGGCGGCAGCTCGGTCGGCAAGGAGCCGCTGGCCTTGTCGTACGAGCCGCTCGACGACCACACGTTGCCGTCGAAGTGGTCGAGCGCCGTGAGCCGCCAGTACGCGCGCTGCGAGCTCTGCACGGTGAACAGCTCGAGGTTCGATTGGTCGACGAGGCGCTTCTTGATCTCGACGAACGGGCTCACCGTGGTCCGTGAGCTCGGACCGTCACCCTCGCCGTTGCGCCAGCCGACAAGGGCGTCGGAGTGCGCTTGTGGCAAGTTCGGGCCGACGACGAGCGCGACGACGACGGCGCCCAGCGCCAACCCGCTGCCCACGCGGAGCAGCGCGTTGGTGCCGCGCTGCACGTCGCTGGACACCCAGCCGGAGGCCGACTGCTGTCGGGTCACGCGGTGCAGCAGCAGGAAGGCGAACGTCGCGAGCAGGAACAGCGCCGATGCCCCGATCTGGCCGCGCTGTGACGCGAACAGCGACGAGAACACGAACACCGTGCCCGCGGGCAGCACCGCCTCGAACGGAACCCACAACCGGAACGCGGCCCAGTCAGCCACGAAGGCCGCCCACCAGATGCCGAGCGCGGCGACGAGCAGGAACGGTGTCGCGACCGGTGTCGGCGCCCGCACCGCCTCGAACAGGTTCCACACGTCGCCCAGGTCCGCCGTCGCCTCGTGCCAGGTGCTCGTGGTCGGGATGCCGACGATGGTCGTGTGCCCGTAGAGCACGATGCCGACGGTGACCGCCATCGTCACGATCGACGCCGCCATCGCCTGCGGGATCGACCAGCCGAGCCGGCGGGCGGCGATCGACGTGCCGTGCGCGACAAGCGCGACCAGCGCGAGTTGCGGGAAGAACGCACCGGTGCTGAAGAGGCGGAAGAACGAGGCGATCGTCGCGAGCGACAGGCCGACGAGCGCCGCTTCGGTGAGCGGCAGCAGCGAGTACACCCGCCGGCTCACGGCGTCACCACCACCCGGTTCGCGGGGAGTCGCTCGCGGTGGAACGCCGCGTTCCACGCCTCGCGGAACGGCTGGTCACGAGTCACCTTGATGAACCCGGGCGCGACGAGCCCGCCCTGTTCGGCCGGCGCAGTGGCATCCCACGACGACCGGGCGAACTGCACGATCGTCACCGAGTCACGCCGGCCTCGCAGCCGGGCGAGCGCGGTCAGCTCGGAGTCGGCCACGGCACCGACGATGGCGACGATCGCGCCACCATGGCGGGTTGTGCTGAGGACGTCGACGGTCCCGCGCAGGGTGCCGCCCGAGGTGGCCCCGACGGTCGCGAGGAACTCCATGATCGCTTCCGCGTGCGCGGTGCCGGCCGCGAACCCCAGGTCGGTGCCGTCGGTCGTGACGAGCCGAATCAGGTCGCGCCGCTTCCAGCTCGCGGTCACCACGCTTGCCGCGGCTGACACCGCCAGCTCGAGGCTGTCCGAGCTGTGGCCGGTGCGACGCACGTCGAGCAGCACGGTCACGCGCCCCTGCCACGGCAACTCGTCCTGGCGCACCATCAGCTCGTCCCTGCGGGCCGTTGACTTCCAGTGCACCCGCCGCAGGTCGTCGCCGACGACGTAGGGCCGCAGCGCGTAGAAGTCGTCGCCGCTGCGACCGAGGGCCGAGGGGTGGTCCGCGCCCGCGTGAGGGTCGTCGCCGCTCGTGTGGGGGACGGCGACCACGTCGTCGACGTGGGGGAACACTGTCAGCTCCGACGCGGGACACGCGTCGGTCGCGGACGACGCGACGCCGAACGGGTCGGACACGATCACCTCGAGCGGGCCGATGCGCACGATGCCTCGGCGATCGGTGGGCAGTCGGTACGCCGCCCGCGCGGTCACGCCGGGCTCGAGCGGTCCGAGCAACAGGTCGGCCCCGCGTGTCCCGGTCACGGGATCGAAGAGGCGCACGACGGGCGTGACGCGCGCGCCGTCGTTGCGTACCGCGAGCTCGACGCGGCTCGCGTTGCCCGCGTACACCCTTGGCGGGTTGACCGTGCGGTTCACGTCGAGCCGCAAGCGGGTGAGCGACACTGTGACGAGGGAGAACAGCGCGAGCGCGCCGGCCGACGCACCGAGGATGAACAGCTCGAGGACGCCGAGTAGCCGGCCCGCGCCGACGAGGGTCAACGCACCCAGCGTCACCAGCCAACCCTGGCGGGTCAGCATCAGCGGGCGCGGGCGCTCGGCACGGGCACCGATCGCAGCACGTCGCCGAGCACGTCGGCTGTCCGGAGCCCGGCGAGCTGTGCCTCCGGCGTGACGACGAGCCGGTGCGCGAGCACGGGCTCCGCGAGCGCCTTGATGTCGTCGGGGACCACGTAGTTGCGTCCGGACGCGGCGGCGCGCGTCCGTGCCGCGCGCTGCAGGTTCAGCGACGCGCGCGGCGACATCCCGATCGCCAGCCGTGGGTGCCGGCGGGTCGCGTCCGCCAGCTCGACGAGGTACGCCTTGAGGCTCGGCGCGAGGTGCACGGTGCGGGTCGTCGCGATCATCGCCAGCACGTCCTCGGTCGACACGACCGCGCCGATGTCGTCGAGGGCGTCGTGGTCGCCGTGCGTATCGAGCATCTCGAGCTCCGCGTCCTTGCCGGGGTAGCCGATCGAGATCCGCATGAAGAACCGGTCGAGCTGGCTCTCGGGCAGCGGGTAGGTCCCCTCGTGCTCGATCGGGTTCTGCGTCGCGATGACCATGAACGGGGCGTCGAGCCTGTACGTCGTCCCGTCGACGGTGACCTGGGCCTCGGCCATCGCCTCGAGCAGCGCGGACTGCGTCTTCGGCGAGGCTCGGTTGATCTCGTCGCCGAGCAGGATGTTGGCGAAGATCGGTCCGGGGCGGTACTCGAACTCCCCGGTGGCGCGGTTGAACACGCTCACGCCGACCACGTCCGACGGCAGCAGGTCAGGGGTGAACTGGATCCGCCCGAAGCTGCACTTGATCGACGCGGCGAGTGCCTTGGCAAGACTGGTCTTGCCGACGCCGGGCACGTCTTCGACCAGCAGGTGGCCCTCGGCGAGCAGGCACAGCAGCGCGAGCTGCACGACCTCGACCTTGCCCTGGATGACCCGCTCGACGTTCGCGACGATGGCCGCAAAGGCGTCGGCGAACGAGGCCATCGAATCGGCAGGATCCTGGCGTGGCACCACAGCAGGTTACGTTGTCACCCGTGAGGGTCGCCCTCGCGCTCGACATCGGCGGCACGAAGATCGCCGCCGGTGTCGTCGACGACCGGGGCTCGATCCTGTCCCAGCAGCGCATCGCCACGCCGGCGACGGCGTCGGCCGGGCAGCTGTGGGACGCGGTCGCGGCACTGGTCGACGGCGTGCTCGCAACGGCGCCGGCGGCGCCTGAGGTTGCCGGGGTCGGGTGCGGCGGGCCGATGACCCCCGGTGGCGACGAGGTGTCGCCGCTCAACATCCCGGCATGGCGCGCGTTCGGGTTGCGCAAACGTCTGGCCGCGCACACCGGCCTCGCCGTGCACGTCGACAACGACGCGAAGGCGCTTGCGCTCGGCGAGGGTTGGGTCGGCGCGGCGCGCGGCGAGTCCGACTACCTCGCGATGGTCGTGTCGACCGGCGTCGGCGGCGGGATCGTCGTCGACGGCAGGCTCCTCGACGGCGCGTCGGGCAACGCGGGCCACATCGGCCACGTCGTGGTCGTTCCCGGTGGGCGTCCGTGCGGTTGCGGCGCGCGCGGTTGCCTGGAGGCAGAGGCGTCGGGCAACGCCATCCAGGCGATCACCGGGCGCCCCGCGGCCGAGGCGAGCGACGAGACCGTCGAGCGCACCGGCACGCTCGTCGGGCGCGCCGTCGGGTCCGCGGTGCATCTGCTCGACCTGCGGCTCGCGGTCGTCGCCGGCTCGGTCGCGCTCGGGTTCGGCGCGCCCTTCTTCGCTGCCGCGCAGGCCGAGCTCGACGCGGTGGCGCGCCTCGAGTACGCGCGCGGCGCGCACATCGTGCCCGGCGGGCTCGGCGCCGACGGCCCGCTGATCGGCGCCGCGGCGGTCGGGTGGCGGGGCGCGGCCCTCTGAGCGGTGCAGGGCTACCCTCGGCGTGATGGACCCGACCTACTCGTCCGACGCCGAGGCCTACCGCGAGAAGATCCAGGCGTTCCTGGCCGAGCACCTGCCCGCGGGCTGGAAGGGCATCGGCGCGCTCGACCGTGAGGAGGCGGCAGCGTTCGCGGAGGAGTGGCGGCGCACGCTGCACGAGCACGGATACCTCGCGCCGAACTGGCCGAAGGAGTACGGCGGTGGTGGCCTCTCCGCGCTCGAGCAGGTGATCCTCGCGGAGGAGTTCGAGCGCGCCGGTGTGCCGACCGGCATCGTCAACGACGTGTTCTCGATCCAGATGATCGGCAACACCCTGCTCGAGTGGGGAACCGAGGAGCAGAAGCGTCATTTCATCCCGCGCATCCTCTCGGGCGAGGACCGTTGGTGCCAGGGGTACTCGGAGCCGAACGCGGGCAGCGACCTCGGCAACCTCGGCACGCGCGCCGTGCTCGACGGCGACGAGTGGGTGATCAACGGGCAGAAGATCTGGACCTCCGCGGGCCATCTCGCGAACTGGATCTTCGTGCTGTGCCGCACTGACCCCGACGCGCCGAAGCACAAGGGCATCACGTTCCTGCTCTGCCCGATGGACCAGCCCGGCGTCGAGGTTCGCCCGATCAGGATGATCACGGGCGACTCGGAGTTCAACGAAGTGTTCTTCACCGACGCGCGCTGCCCGAAGGACAACGTCGTCGGTGAGGTCAACGGCGGTTGGGCCGTCGCGATGACGTTGCTCGGCTACGAGCGCGGCGAAGCTGCCGCGACCTTCCCGCTCAAGTTCCGCACCGAGCTCGACCGCGTCATCGCGATCGCGAAGGAACGCGGCCGGGCCAGCGACCCGGTCGTGCGCCAGCAGCTCGCGTGGTGCCATTCCAAGGTCGAGATCATGCGCTACCTCGGCATGCGCACGCTGACCCAGTACCTCGCCGGCAAGCACCCCGGACCGGACGCGGCGATCTTCAAGCTGTACTGGAGCGAGTACCACAAGATCGTCACCGAGATCGGCGTCGACATCTGCGGTGCGGAGTCGATGGCACCGACCGGCAAGTGGCCGAACAGCTCCTTCCAGACCGACGACCCCGGCGCGCCCAACGACTCCGCGTCGCTGGTGGGCACCTTCCTCAACGCGCGCGCCGGGACGATCTACGCGGGGTCGAGCCAAGTGCAGCGCAACATCATCGGCGAGCTGATCCTCGGCCTGCCGAAGGAACCGAAGTCCGACACCGGCCCCTGGAAGGACATCGCGAAGGGTTGACGGTCGCCGTCGCCGTCGCCGTGCGGCCGTGGCTGTGGCCGGTCGCGCTCCGGCAGGCCTTCCGCCTCGCGCGGCGAGGTTGGTGGCGGCGCCCACCGTTCCTCCCGCTGCCCGACCCCGCCTACCTTCGCTTCCGGCTCGAGACCCAGTACGGCGACCCGGAGCACCGCGCCGAGCCCGCCGACGTCGTGGCCTACCTCCGGTGGTGCCGCCGGAGCCGGTAGCCTTCGGCGCCGATGACCAGGGCGTTGGTGCTGAACGCCTCGTACGAGCCGTTGTGTGTGGTGTCGACGCGCCGGGCGGTCGTGCTCGTCCTCGCCGAGAAGGCCGAGGCGGTTGCCCAGACCGGTCTGGTCCTGCACTCCGAGCACCTCGCCGTGCCCGTCCCGTCGGTCGTTCGGCTCCGCACCTACGTGAGCGTGCCGTTCCGCCGCCGGGTCGCCGTCAGCCGCAGGGCCGTGCTGGCCCGCGACGGTGGCTTGTGCCAGTACTGCGGCAACCGAGCCGACTCGATCGACCACGTCGTGCCGCGCTCGCGGGGCGGCACCCACACCTGGGACAACGTCGTCGCCGCGTGCCGGCCCTGCAACGTGCGCAAGCGTGACCGGCTCCTGCACGAGACGTCGATGGACCTGCGCCGCCGGCCGGCCGCGCCACGGGGTGCGACCTGGTCGATCGTCGCCCACGGCGCGGTGCCGGGGGACTGGGAGCCGTACCTCGCCGAGCGGCCCTGGCCGGCCGGCGGTGACCTGAGCGCCTCGGCCGCCGTGTGAGCGACTGGCAGGTCGAGCGGCTCCGCGCCCGCGCCGCCGACCTGCATGCCCGGCCCTGGCCGGCACCGCTGGTGCCGACCGTGTGGATCTGCACGCCGGCGCGGCCCGCTCTCGTGCTCGGCTCGGCCCAACCCGACGACACCGTCGACCGCGACGCGCTCGAGGCGCTCGGCGCCGACCTGGTCCGGCGGCGCAGCGGTGGTGGGGCGGTGTGGGTCGAGCCGGCCGCGACCCTGTGGATCGACGTGCTGGTGCCCCGGGGCGACCCTCGCTGGGACGACGACATCGGCCGGGCCGCCCACTGGCTCGGCGCCGCGTGGGCGGCGGCCGTCGGCGACGGCGCGGTGGTGCACCGCGGGCCGATGGTGCGCCCCCCGCTGTCGGCGCGGGTGTGCTTCGCGGGCCGCGGCCCGGGCGAGGTGAGCACCGGCGACCGCAAGGTGGTGGGCATCAGCCAGCGCCGGACCCGTGACGGCGTGCGCTTCCAGTGCGTGGCCTACGAGCGCTGGGACCCCGGCCCGCTCGCCCGCGCGCTGCGGCTCACGCCCACCGAGGCAGCCGAGGCCGCGGCCGCCGGGGCCGGGACCGGGCCCCGCCTCGACGAGATCGAGGAGGCCCTGCTGCAGAACATCCCTTGACCGGTGGGACGTAGTGGCATACGGTGGGGTCTAGTGGAGAGCAAGGGAGCGCTCCAGGGAGAACAGGCCCACTGGTGTTCATCGGCACGCACGACCGGTCGCTCGACGACAAGGGCCGGCTGGTGCTGCCGAGCAACTACCGGCGGGACTTCGAGGACGCCGGCGGCGGCGTGCTCGCCCCCTGGGATCGCTGCCTCGCCCTCTGGACCAAGGCCCGTTACGAGGACGTCATGCAGCAGCTGATCGACAAGCTCCGCGCCGGTGAGGCGAACGACGACGTCGTTCGCATGTTCCAGGCTGACGCGGCCGACATCCAGCTCGACAGCCAGGGCCGCTTCGTCGTCCCCGAGGAGCACCGCCGCTACGCCGGCATCACCCGGGAGGTGAAGGTGCTGGGCCAGACGAGCCGTGTCGAGCTGTGGGACGCGGCCCGCTTCGAAGAGCTGCACCGCAGCCGGGACCCCGACACGGTGTCGGCGGAGATCCGCCGCCTGCACGTGTTCTGAGTCCCGAGCCGACCCACCCGCCCGCCCGACGAACGAAGGAGTCGCCTCGAACCAGGAACCCGCAACACAGCCGGACACCGTCACGGATCGCTGATCCGCAGCCTCCCGGCGAGCAGATGGAAGGCCCCTACTCCGCCCGCTTCCCATCCAGTTCAGTCGGGGAGAAATCCCGGCGAGCGCCCGTTCGCCGGGGGGCTGC
>Ga0070741_10000503_pt1 | contig 140935 bp, 126 predicted proteins | sample Coa_R1_4_FD_66440 | JGI IMG/M metagenome (GOLD analysis project Ga0070741, IMG submission 66440) | Surface soil microbial communities from Centralia Pennsylvania, which are recovering from an underground coalmine fire - Coalmine... | ecosystem: Environmental > Terrestrial > Soil >... | reverse complement strand
TTTTCCTGAGATAAAGAATCCAACTACAATATTTAGTATGAAATATGAGAGAAAGACTACGATCAGCCCAATAATTGCAGCCATAACATGATTTCTGGATTCTTCCACCTTGGACTTGTCGCCCTCGGACAAGATCCATTTAATACCACCATAGACTAAGAATCCGAGCGCAATTATTATTGCAATAACGAAGGCGGCGCTAATCATGCTTGAAACTATCGATCCTAGATTTGCAGCATTTTTGTTGCAGAGTGCATTGAAGAATGAGTTTGGGTCACAGGTTTGGACAGGGACATCTGCAAAGGCAGGTGTGGCAAAGAAAACAAAGGTTAGCGCAGAAGTAATAAAGGCCAGAACTTTTTTCACTAATAAAATCATAGACACAAATAATTAGGTTGTCAAGTCTTGAGGTAGATTATAGAAATTTTATCTTCAAATATCTTTTTAAAACCTGCTTTTTCAATTATTTTTTCAAGGTCACGATCTTTTGGAATTAACACCCTTTTTATCGAATATTTTATTGCAGCGTTTTGAAATTCTCTCCCTTGTATTATGGATAAGTATTCTTTAAATGCATTAGGCGACTCATTTCTTGGAGCATTGAAACTCCAGCTAGGCATTCTTCCATCTATAAATACCTTTTTTTGAGGTAATTTCCAAATTAAATATCCGCCCCAATTGTAATGGGAAAACAGGTTTCCTGAAAACGGATTTTTTTGTAAAAATACTACCGCATTTGTAGGATAGGTTGACTCGATCCCTTTATGCATAGATATTGATTTAACCCCCTCTGATATGAAAAATACTAAAGGAGCAAGGCAGATAATCACTAGAATTTTGTATGTTTTTTCCAAGCGGGTTGTTGCTTTTGGAATTCGTAACGTGTTTTTATAAAACTGAGAAAAACAAACTGAGAAAAATGGAATAGAAAAAATAGCAAATAGAGGAGGTTGGCGCTTCGCGGACAAAGAAAGAAGCGCTAAAAAAACAAAAAATATAATCTGCCAAACCTCAAGGCTTTTTCTGTAGACGAAAGTAATGACAGAGATTATACAAATAAGAATTACCAAAGAGCTGTCGGGATTTCCTATGGTTGGCTCCCACTCTGAAATATAAAAATGCCAGTTAAATCCAAAATCCCACATAGTCATAAATACTTCGTGCCAAAGCCTTACTCCATAAGGATTTACAAGCGTTGCAAGCAAGCACATTGCAAACAAAGCTATATCTTTAAAGTTCAATGTTTTTGTTTTAATTACCTTAATTGCAAGAAACAAAACAAGAGTCCCGATTCCAATAGCAAAACCACCATGTAAATTTGCCCAAACGACAAACAGGAAAGGAAGCGTAAACCTCCATTTGTCCCACATTTTTTTATCGAACAAGAAACGAGTAAGTATTGCAAAGAAAAACCAGGTAAAGATAAGTGGGCGAATTCCCATGGGAGACCAAAAAATCGAAGTAGCCAAAATAACAGGAGCCAGCCAATATTTTTTAGAGAAAGAAACAATTGCAATCGATAATGCTGCTATGGCTGCGAAGAATGCGGTGAGTCCTTCAATTCCAACCTTTGGATACAAAGAGGCAATAACTACATCGGATAGCCACTCGTGATCAATTTCCGGATATGAGGGCATGGTGTATGAAAAAGGGTCCGTCTTTGGAATTCCACCCGCTTTTATTAATTGGCCCATTTTCAAATGCCACCCAAAGTCGGGGTCAAGCGTTATAGACCCACTTATAAAAAGGACAGAGAAGACGAGAAGAAAAACCAGGAGTTTTCGCATCAGTTTCCTAACAGATTAACATGAAAGAATCCGCCAACCATGTTTACAATAAAAGAAGATAGAAACACAATCCCCAAACCGATTATTGTGTAAACAATTTGCTGGCGGGCGCTGTCTATATTTTCTTTTTTTCCCTCCGACATAATCCATCGAACTCCTGCCCAAACTAAAGAAAAGAGGGAAAGAATAATAGCCATGGTAATTGCAAGCACAAACCCGGTTTGGACCGTTGGAGTAAGACCCAAGACAAGTCCTCCCTGAGGCACGCTTCCGGGAGCGGTAACCTGAATATTTCCTACTGAAAAAGCAAGCTGTGTCATATTAGTGTGCAAGGCCAGGAATATGGAGAATGTTTACTCCAATTGTTTCTAAGATTACTAAAGAAAAAATAATAAACAGGAGGCCGGCAATTGCAGAAGTTAAGGTTTCGCGTGCTCCCTGCAGTTTTTCGGGGTTGCCCGAAGAAACCATCATTTGGTATCCGGAGACAATTATAAGAATAAGGGCAATTCCTCCGGAAAGGCTTAATAAAATCGCGAAGAAAAAAGCAGCAATATTAGATGGATCAGTTGGGATTGTGATACCAAGACCGGTTTGACAATAAGCAACTCCTCCTGAGCCGACCGGACAAGGGTCTGTTAAAAAGGCAAACGCGGGGGATGGGTTCAGAGCAAATAGACCGAAGAAAAAAATAAACCGCACAAACTTCTGCATGAGTTTATAGTAAAACAAAAAGAAGCATCTGGCAACTCTAAGGTATAAAACGTATCCCACGACCCTTTACTGTTAAGATGTGTTTGGGGCTTTCTGATTCGTCTTCTACCTTTTTTCGAAGACGGTGGATCATTTGAGAAAGCGCCTCGTCAGAAACCCCCTGATTTGTTTTTTCATCAGACCACACGTACACAATTATCTCGTCTTTACTAAGGAGCCTTTCCGGATTTTTTATGAGAAATTGCAAAAGCTTAAATTCGTATGAAGTAAGCCCTGCAATTGGGTCATCACCGAAATAAATTTCGTTATCCTTCTCTTCGAATCTTATTTCTTTTGGAATTAGTTTTTCTTTAACCCGCTGTTCTATAAAATCGGAAAGGAGGGGGAAGGGAAGCCCGAGATTTTTTAAAAGCTCTGTTTCCTTTTTCTCTTTCAAAGCAGCTTGCTCTGCTTGCATAAGAGAATCCCAAACCTCCAAAAGTGCTCCTTGAATAAGGATATGGGAAAGAAGAAATGTTCTAACTTTTTCTTTTGGAATCGTTTCTGTTTCTGAAAGTAACAATTGCGCAGAAAGTTTGGTTAACTTTCCATGTCCGCCGGTTAGCCTTGTAATTTCCCCTCTTTCTTCTTTGGGGATTACTTTTCCATACTCTTTTTCCAAGATAGAAAGGCGGAAGTCTGTAGTTACCGAATCGTGCAATTGTAGAAATATGTGGTTTCCTACAAAAAATTCCCAAAAATCTTTCCAAATTTCAGCGGAAAGCAGCTCTTCTAAGGGGCGATGGGTGGAGAATACAATTGCTAATTTGCCTCCCGAAGCGGTGCGTAATGTCTTTAAATCTGAAAAAAATCGATTAGATGTTTGATTTGCAAATTCACTAAACCGGTCAAACAGAAATACCGGCACTAAATCTTCCTTTGCCAATAGTTCCATAGCTTTTTTTAAGCTCTGAAAAAGCACAAGTCCATCTTTTAGATTCAGTGCCTCTGTAAACAACTCATATACTTTTGTTTTTAGCTCCCCATTTTCTTCAAGAATATTTAAAAGGGAATAGAAGAGAAATTTGTGCAATTCTTCTGTTTCAAAGCTTCCACATTCGGCAAAGTTTGAATAAATAAAAAGATACTTTTTTCTATCTTCTTTGAGATGATGTTCAACCAGTTTTTTGTTGAAGGCTAGAAGGCGTAATACGGTTGCACGTCCGGCTCCGGGGACACTAATTAACTGGCACGATTGAGATTTGGTTACAAAGCTTAGAATCTTCTCAATCTCGTATTTCCGTGCCTCTACCAGATATTGTGCTTCGAAGCTACTCATGCTTACTAGTATACTGTTAGGTTTTTGTAAAGTAAACGTCATGCTCAGATATGACTTAGCCGGTAATATAGGCTCATATGAAAGAGCAAGAGCCAACGGGACACAACCCACAAAGATTGACAGGGGAATCCCGAACAAACTATTCTAAAGATATGCAAGAAGTTAATCCAACTCCTTCTACTGCCGGAGGTATGGGAGGAGATATGGGTGGAGGCGAGCAACGTGGAGGCCCACCGACTCCTGCTGGAGGTGGCAGAGGAGGACGCGGAGGGCGTCCGCCTCGTCCGCCTAGACCCCCTCGAGGAGGAGCTCCGGAGGCTGGAGAGCCAGAAGAGCCGGATTTAGAAGGAGCCATTCGGGAGCTCATAGAATCGTTAAGGCCTCAGGAGCGAAGAGGACGTCCTGAATTTGAAGACCAGTTAGAGAGCGCAGCTAGTGCTAAAGAGGCATGGAGTCAGCGCTTCCAAATGCCCCAGATCGTTGAACTTAGAGAGCGGATTCTACGAGAAAGAGATCCGGACCAAAGAGCTGCATTACAAGTAGCGCTTGCCGAGCTGAAAAAACAAGCGCGGGAGCAGATAGACAACATAAATCCTCAAGACCGGTATATGAATATTCCTATTGTGTTAAGCGTGATTGTGCAGGATGACGAACTTGCAGACATGTTTTTCGACAAGATTATTCGTCTTCCGGACGCGACTCCGGGTGGCCACTATCAGCTTGGGTTGTACGCAGCTTCTGCAAAAGACGATTTTTTAGCTGCAGTACAAGGAAGCGGAGACCCTGAGAAAGCAGATGTGTATGGTACCAAGCTTGAATTGCGCGAAAACTTTCATAATTTGCGTTTGGCACTTCGGCAGGGGAATACTCGGGATTTTACAACCCTTGGACTTACCGTAAACCAGGAGCAATATCAACAGGCGGTAGGTTACGCCGGAGTTGGTACCGTAAACCGGCTATACGAGCAAGCATATTGGGCTTCCGGGTATACGCAAAACGCAGCATTAGAACCTGAGCAATTTAGAAGAATAGAGGAGTGGGTTAAAGAAGAATTCCATCGTATGGTAGAAGAGGGAGTTGTTAAAAACCGGGTTGTACAGGATGGAAGAACAACATACGAAAGAAATTTAGAAAAGTGGGAGGAAGAGCGAGCAATTTCTATAGGAAGAAATTTTTTCTCGGTAAAGCTTCGAAGCGCAGATGTCACTGCGATGGGAGAGGTTATTACAACCACAGGAGCACGGCAGTGGGAATCTTTTGAGCAAGAAAGTATAACCCGTTTGTCTAACCCTATCCGGTTTTTGGCCTATAAATTTAGAATGGGCACAACTAGAGGAGGAGATTGGTTATTAACGCAATACTATAAGGAGCACAAGGCGCTTCTCCTCGAAAAATTAAAGGAAAAAAAGCTGCATTCTGGGTCACGTATAGAATATAGAGAGTCAAGGCTTACCCATTTAGGGAAGATTCGGAGGGCAACTGTTGAATCTGCAGCCCCAATGGGGAGGTCCGGTTATGAGACAGGCTGGAGAGGAATAGAAGCATATATGAATTCAGTCCCTTTAAAACTTCCACGCGTGGAATACGACGCATTAATCGCCGAATACAGAAGAGTGAACGCAAACAACCCTGACAACCTAGTTGGAAATCCTTTAAGAATTATGAGCACGGAAGGAAATGATGTATTGGTGCCTGCAGGACATTATTTACAAGTGCAAACTTCTATTTCGGGGTCTCTTCACGAAAATGAGGCGACAAGGACAGACAGGCTTACTCGGTTTACCCAACAAGTCGATTTTTATACGGGACTTATTGTTGGGATGGAATCAGATATTCCCTTGGAGGTTAAAACAAGAATGTGGGAAAAAACCGCACGGTTAATCCCAACCCGTATTGCTTACTATCTAAGTGATGCAAACGGCAATAGTCTGGTAGATGCCATGGCAGAGAATGAATTTGGCCAAAACAACTGGCAGCGTGAATGGGGACAGCTCCAAAGAAAACTACGGTTTATCGAGGAAAAACGAGTGCTTTTTGCAGAGCAGGCTTTTAAAGAAGGACGTGAATACCGTACGCCGGGAACTATTTTAGATTGGTACAACAGTTTGCCCCAGGCAGAAAGAACTGTTGAAATAACCGGACGGGAGCGGGCATTTACAGAGCGGATAATTCGATTGGGGATAAGAAATGCAGAGGAGTTAGCCTTAATTGAATGGCCAAGTACCCCATACATGGATGATGCACCATTTGGGGCCGCAGATTACGGAGCGCTAGGAAGCGAGTTTTCAAGACGGAGAATCGCCGACGCATCTGCAATTTCAGAAGCAAACGGAGCTGTGTTAGGAGTATTTGTAAACCCTGGGCAGGCTATGGAAGAAGTCCGGAAAGCCTTTTTTGAAGCCCAAAAAGGGTTAGATACGCCTCATGGATTGAAAACGGGCTCTGATTTGCTCTTTCCATTTATTAAAACTTATTTTGAATACATAAGTTATAAAACGCCAGATAAATATCCAGGTGTTTCACTTTTTAGGTGGCTAATAAAAACTCCTCAGTCTGTTGCGCAGGAATATTATGGATCAGAGGGGCCGGCCTATGGACCTGATGAGATTCATAAACAAACAGAATTGTATGCTAAAGACGGAATTTTAAGGAGAAAAATAGAAGCGGGGGAAAGAATCAGTCAGCTTGAAAAGATGAGAAAGCGCATTGGTGCACGTTGGTGGCAGATGATGTTATATCTTGTGGGAGTTTGGGGACCTTTAGCTTTGGCGGTTGCTCCTTACGAGTTTTCCAAGTCTCTTAAAGACGCAAAATAAAACGCTATCCAAAGATTCTTCCTAACACTCTACCTATGCTTCTCTGTTTTGGAGTGCCGGTATATGGATCGTGTCTAAACGCAGTTATAATTCCTCCAGTTGTCTTTCCTGTATTCGTATAGAATCCAGTCCCAACCCCAACCGCTTGTCCGATCGCTGCACCAAACTTAAATTCAGGAGCTTTCAGAAAGCTTTTCATCATTAGTACTACTTGAGGAGTTAAAAGAATAATTCCAACGCTAATTATGGCTCCTACAACAGTTGTATTGTTTGAAAAGTTTGCAATAAGAGGTGGAAGAAAAATGGGGGTACTGTTGGTGGTAGGAAACACACCGATAAAAAGTTTTCCCATAAAAAACATCCCAATCGTTACCGGAAATGCAGAAAGGTTTGCCACGATATCCCGAAGCCATGCTCCAAACCCACGTCCTTCTCCTGGAATTGCACCTGAAAGCATCCAAAACGGCGAAAAAATAATATCTATAAGAATAAAAATATATGCCTTAACCAACTCAAACCATAAGCGGAACATTGCCCACATGACTGCAATAAATAACACCAAATAAATAAGCAGATAGGGGGCAAAAACCCGAAGGAATAATTCGGTCCCCGCAAAAGCTGCATATGCTCCTGCCGTTGCGGCCACTAACTTTCCTCCTGATACAATGGCATCAAGTCCGGGAACCGTAGTTGGGATATTTACGGTCGCAATTTTTAAGCCAGCCCCTAAGCCAGCTACGGAGCTAAGTGTGTCTATAAGCCAATCCGCTGGACTTGGCCTTGTACTATTGTCAGGAATACTACTGGGATCAAACTTTGATCGGATAGCTTGGGCTCCTCCCTGGACAAGGTCAAAACCCACGGCAAAAGGGTTTAACACCGTATATCCACAAGAAAGAATATCTCCGGCAGAGTTAGTGCTGTCACAGCCAATATTGAGCATTTTTTGGACTACTGGCCGGAGTTGATAGGCAATAGTACCTACATATGCATACAAGCCAGAATTATTTGGAGCAAGGGTACTTGCTGCTTCCATTGGTGTATTGCTTTGGAAGGTTTCTATATTCGCGTTTCCAAGATTAAAAGAGGGAGTGGAGTGTGCTGCGATATTTTGGGCAATGCTTTGGGTAGCATACATAGATACATACATTAAATCTATAAGAAAGCCCGAAATAGCAAAGGAAAACGTTACCAAAATAAGGCTTATTACTAATCTTGGAAGGGAGTTTTCAATTGTCATGACTGTCCGTGGGTCAATTTTTACCCGAAGCATTACTGCAAGTCCAACCCCAATAAATACCAAAACATAAATAAAATAAGCAAAGTTACGAAAAGCGCTCCAGATATCTAAAAGTGGATAGATTCCGCAAAATCCAATCCCACGAAGAGCTGGATTGCATGCATTTGGGTTTGCTACTGCGTAAGCTTTTTTTGTTATGCCAAAATTTCCGGCAAGATCGTTAAAATAGTCACTGGTATGGGCCGGAATGTCATACAAAGAAGCCATCATATGGGCCACAACTGAGTATGCGCCTCCTCCATCTTGTACAAATCCTATTTTTCCGGTTGTTTGGTCTACCCCAAGACATTTTTGGGAAGGGTTCACCGGATCATATCCGCCTAACATGCAAGCAGCAGAAGAAAGGACATCTATCATGACACTTTGCGAATAAGTATGAAGGTCTTTGGGCACATCCGGGTTTGTATTTGGTGTAGCGTATTGGAGCCCCGATGCATTCTGAAGAGTTTGAGGATTTACTGTTTGGGCAAAAGCAGATGACTTAAAAGATAAGAAGAAAAAGACAAAAAATAGACAAGAGAAAACCACGAGGACAGATCGCTTGAGCATACAATTAGTGTGAATTATTTAAAAGAAGTTGTCAAGTTAAAGAGGAGGCACTATGCCGAGAAAATCTTATTGGCCCTGCAACGGAAGAACTTCGGCATTTTGGATTAATTTATCAACAAGAGGCTTATATTTTGCCTCTAAATCCGTTCTATATCTTATTTCAAACGCTCTCATGTATTTCTTATCGTCTAAAAATTGTAATTGAATAAGTTTATAGGGAATGGTGGACCGGTTATCAGCGGAAAGCGAAGCATCATCCAGGGTTCTGGAAACGGCTTGGGCATTCCGTAAATTTTTTACTTCTACAACTCTATTGTCAGGTGTGCCTGGGTGGAGTGGCGGTTCGTTTTGCAATTGATTTTGGATATCATTTATTGACTTGAATCTAGGGTCCGGGCCTAAAGGAGAAAAAGGGAAACTTACCCAAAGTTCGGTGAGTTTTTGATTCCCTTTAAAATCGAAAGAAACAAGATCCAAGCCATTATTTTTTAAGACAGCGCTTGGATAATGGATCTTTATTCCGTTGAGTGAATTGAAAAATGCATCGAGGTCTTTTGGGATAGGTTCGTTATTAATTCCTGCTGATGCGCTTGGTTTTGTTGCCGGAGTTGGAACAATTGAAGGTTTTGATTCGGAAGAACTAGAAGCGCTTGCTCGTGGAGTTGCGGTGAAAACTGCAATTGGTGTTACTGTTGCGTCTTTTCCTCCTGTACTGACAATGGGACGGGTTGGGACAGGAGGGATAGGAGCCGAATCTTCATCGCAAGCGGTTAAAAGAAACGGAGCCGCAATTGCAGAACCGATGCTTAATTTTAAAAATGCTCTTCTTGGTAATCCTCGCTCGGAAATAGGTGGTACAGCCATGATTCGTATATACTCTGTTGGATAAGAAAAGTCAAATGCGGCTTATGCGGCAAGAGCTTGAGGACCCTGGTTTTTACCCCGTAGGGTAGATTCTATTTGATTTGGGTTTAAGCCCAATTTATGGAGTTCGGCGCGCAATTCATTGGATAGGGTGAGTCTTGAAATTGCATCGGCTAGGTATTTAGGATCCTGCATCATATCCATTTCGAGCCATGCGTGCAATTTGTCTCTGTCTGGTCTAAAAGCAACTTTTAAATCTGTTGAAGCACGAAGTACTGGCACCAAGTCAAATCCTTCGGAAGCTCCGCGCTCCTGTAGTCCCCTGAGTCGTTCTAAATCCTGCTGGCCCTCTGGACTTTTTAGATAATGAATGTTTCTTGTTAAGCTTGCTAGCCAGGGTTGTTTTGCATTATCAGACCAGGTGGGGAAGTTAAGGTGTCTAAAATCTGAATTGAGTCCAGAAAGTTTGGCGCCACTTATGTTTAAAACTTTTAGATACTCGGCAAAAAGCTCTGACATCTTATCGGGATGTTTCAAGTACTCTTGTGCTTTCCCCTTTCCGATTGCCGCCAAATGTTTGTCTGCCTCTTCAATATATTTTTCCTGTATGTTAATTATGCGTGCACCATCGGGAGCTTGCGGTTCATTTGGTTTATCTGTTGAAGGAGCTGTTCCACGAGCCTTTAATTTTGTTAGGAAATCAGCATATGGCTCGGCTTTGGCTGATTGTGCAATAGCATCGGTTGGTTCTGCGTTAATTTGTGGTTGGATGTCAACCGGAAGATGATCCGGTTCTTTTTCTTCTTCTACGACTGGGCCAGTCGGCTCTTGGGAAGTGATATCGTGGGGATCTTCTATTTCCCCGTTAAGATATTTGAGAACATTAGTTTCTTCTTCGCCTTCCAATTTTGAATTTTGAATCTCTCCGATACTCACTTTCCCCGTAAGTTCGGCAGGGAGGCTTTTTGCGGAAACAATTGCAGCAAATGCGTTATATCCGTAGTCTCCACCCAGCTGGCCTCGTAAAAATCCTTTTAAAGCAAGTGCATCTTCTACTCCAAACCCTTCTATTTTCCCAAGATCATTAATAGATTTGTCTTCATCACAATAATTTTTGTAAAAACCCTCCAAATAGGAGCGTATTTTTGCGCCGGTTTCGGGGGTATCCATTTGGTCCGGATTGAGTTCTAGGCCAATTTTTTTGAATGCGTCCAAAGTTGCAGCTTTTTCTGTAGAAGTTAGTATGGTGTTACGGATTGCTTTTTCTGAAGCGTTGTACCATTTGTCCATTTTCTGTTCAAAAGAAAGTGGCCCTCCGTTTCGCTGTTCGATCGCTTCCCACCGTTTCGCCCGGGAAGATATCCAATGTTCCTGGAATTTTCCTCTGGTTTTTTCCAATCCTCCGTGCTCCATGCCTTTGTCTTTGGAATAGGCGCGAATGTTGGGGCCGGTTGTGGGGTCCAGGTCTCCAGTTAAGAGTTTAAATCGGAGCGCTGTGGAAAAGGGTTGTTTTGGGCGTTCTGCGGTTTCTGTTTCTACCTTGGCTAATGGTTTATCAGCTTCTTTTGGCAAAGCTTTTTTTTGAGCACTGGCTTCTGCAGTTGGCTTAATTGGTTCCGGTTGTGGTTGTTCTACTCCTTCTGGCATAGATTTATAGTACGCGGTTTTTCCCTTTCCCGTCAACCCCGTTCTTTCGGGGTAAAGTAAGACCTAATCTGATAGAATAAGAGCATGAAATTCGAGTTTTCTGCAGGGGGAATTGTGTTTAAAAAGAATGGTGAAGAGCTTGAAATTCTTGTTTGCCAACATTCCCAACACCACGGGTGGGTTTTTCCAAAAGGAATTATAGGCGATAAGAAAAAAGGTGAAAAAAAGGAAGATACGGCTCTTAGGGAAGTAGAGGAAGAAACGGGAGTAAAAGGAGAAATCATAAAGCCTGTTGAGCCAATCTCATACTGGTATGTATTTGAGGGGGTAAAAATTAAAAAAACTGTTTATTATTTTATTATGAAAGCCGTTGGGGGAGATATTACAAAGCACGATATGGAAATGGAAAACGTTGAATGGTTACCCAAAGACAAAGTGCTTGAAAGGCTTACCTATAAATCAGATAAAGAGATTTGGGAAAAATCAAAAGAGTTGGTAGAATCGGTTTCCGATTAAGGAGAGGTCGCATAGTGGCCGAGTGCGCTTGCTTGGAAAGCAGGTATATTCGTAAGGATATCGAGGGTTCGAATCCCTCCCTCTCCGCAGTAAACTTCAAAATTTAGTTTGGTTGACAGATGCTTTCTTTTTCTGTCACCATATAGGTATGGAAGCAGTTCCACAAGGGCCAAGACCGCCAGAGCGAAATACCCCAAAACCAAAACCTGAAAGTAAGCAAAAACCAGCACCAAAAGAGAAGGAGGTTACTCCAAAGCCAACAGAAGCCGGAGATAAATCGCAGACAGAAAAAGAACAATCTCAAAAAGCAGAGAAGCCCGAACAAACCGTACAAGATAAGAAAAAAATAGACCAGGTTGAGCAGGCGCTTGATATGCAAATTGACGCACAGATAAAAAAAGTATCCGGTAATGAACAAGTCTCACAATTTAAAGCGTTGCGGGATAAAGTGCAGCAGCAGGTAGGGGAAGATTTGCGGGAACGGATTGCAGCAAATCCAAATCTGGTTGGGAAAGAAAAGATATTAAAGAGACATATTGAAGCATTCGAACCGCAAGTGCGGGATGCAGTAATGAAATTGGCAAAAAAAGGATATGAAATTGAAAGTGCAGGATTTGATCCTAAGAACCCCGATTTCCAGCGCATGTCTGCCAAAATGGAGTTATCCGGAAAAATAAAAAATAAGTTGCGGGGACTTGGTATTAGTGTTGACCAGCAATCCGACCAAACTTATTTTTCTTTTGCAACCACAGAAGATCCCGAATCAATGAAAAAACAGTGGGATGCTATTGCCGAGATTGTTCCAAAAGACCGGAAGATTCTAAAAAATATTGCTATGCTTTTGGCTGCTATTGGTATCTCGGTTTTTCAGGAAACCAGTGGGGAAATGGGAAATTCTTTAACTCCTCAGCAAAGATAACCTGTGCTCCTGGCGGGAATTGAACCCACATTAGAGGATCCGGAATCCCCCGTTCTATCCGTTGAACTACAGAAGCTAGACGGGACATTTGGCGGAGGGTACAGGATTTGAACCTGTGTAGGGATTGCTCCCTCGAGTTTTCGAAACTCGTGCAATTGGCCGCTATGCGAACCCTCCCTGAAAATTCATCTGTGTGCCCGAGAGGAATTGAACCTCCAACCGCCTGGACCGCAACCAGGTGTTCTATCCGTTGAACTACGGGCACAGAAGTAGAGATATTGTAGTCTATTCCGAGGCTGAAAACAAATTATTTTCCTTCGAGGGGGAAATTACGTGATAACCATTCTGCAGACTTTTCCATAAATGATTGTCTTACTACTTCCCGGTAGGGAAGATATGGCAAAATAGCTTCCTTAACCTGCTCTTCTGTTAAATCGCCAAGCGTTACGGTTAGCTCTCCCGGAAGAAAGGCTTTTGTACTCAGATGCAGAACTTTTATTCCAAGGCGGTCCCTAAAATAGAAATCATACAACTCTTGCCAGAGGTAATAATGGTCTTCAATAGTTATCCCTTCTGTTGAAATTCTGTATTGAAAGTCGTGTGGAGGGACAGAAGAAAGTGCAAAAGAAACAAAAACTAACGATAAGACAACTAACATAAGCAAATATTGGGCAAACAAGAAGAGGATTACCTCGACTAAAGCCATGATAAGGAGGGTAGTTAGATAATATTGTCTTCCTCGCTTTTTAAATGGTCTTCCCGGCGCTTTCCATGAAAGGAGTGTTTTAACTTGAGCATGGGTTTGCGGATAAGACTGACTTTCGTATCCGTGTTCGGCATACGAGGGGATTTCTACAGGCTCACGTGGCAAATCGAGCGGCTCTTTTGGTAGCAGATTTTCTTCTTCTCGGACAGGTGGCGGCATAGCTTTAATGTAACATTATTGGTTCGACTGCGTCAACAAATACTCACCTGTTGGTTTTATTGCCCTTCTTCCAGAAAGACAAGATTTAATTAAGAACTCCTTTCCTTGATGATTTAGAACATATAACCAGTCGTATGCATTCTCTTTGGTTTTCTTAACAACATACCCTTTTGAATTAGAGTGTACTCTTCTAAGATCAACTTCGTCTGTGCTGGTGTATCTTACTTGAACTCTCATCAAGCTTCGTCCTGTATCAACTATTAAGTCATATGCTGCAGATTCAGTTAAAGGAAGAAATACATCGTAACCAAGTTTCGTAAAACTAGCAATCGCCTGAGAAACTCCGATGTCACCCTTTCTTTGAGTATTTCTCATAAGGCAAGCTTAGCGGTATTGCATACCGTTGTCAAGAAGATTTAGTTGCGGAAGGGGCGAGATTCGAACTCGCGAGAGTATTGCTACCCTGGTAGTTTTCAAGACTACTGCACTAGTCCACTATGCGACCCTTCCTCCTGCGGAGAGGGTGGGATTCGAACCCACGCGAGCTTTTAAAGGCTCAGGGGGTTAGCAACCCCCCGCAATGGACCTGCTATGCGACCTCTCCTCGACACCTATTATACCTTAATCGAACTTGCTAGACTAGGTTTGTGGGAGTTTTAGATTTTATCTTTCCCAAGTACTGCGTTGTTTGTAGAAAGCTGGGCTCGTATCTTTGCCCAAATTGTTTTACGTTTCTTTCCTTCGATGTTAAAAAAGTTTGTTTGGTTTGCGACAGAGCTTCATTTGATGGGCTAACTCATGCGCGCTGCTTTTCCAAGTATGCAATCGATGGGTCATTTTCGGCCCTTACTTACAATAAAACTGTCCAGAAACTGTTGTACCAATTTAAATACAAGCCTTATCTTTCTGATTTGCAAAAATTTTTGGTTGAATTATTTTATGAAAGCCTCATTCAAAAAGAGGACTTCAGCAAGGTGTTAAACAACAATATATTCATAACATTTATTCCTCTTCATGGTTCAAAAATTAAGAAGAGGGGATATAATCAGGTTGAATTGCTTGCAAAGGGTTTAGGAAAAAAGCTCAACATCCAAGTTCAAGATTTTCTTATCCGAACAAGAAACACCAAACCCCAGTTTGGCCTTAAAAGAGGAGAAAGAAAAGAGAACGTGAGAGATGCTTTTCTTTCTCGACCAGTTCAAAATTTGAAAAATCAGACGGTATTTTTAGTCGATGATGTGGTAACCACAGGATCAACACTTTTGGAGGCAGCAAAAGTTCTTAAAAAAGCAGGAGCATCGAAGGTCTACGGTATAACGCTTGCGATTGATTAACTTGTCTTTGCAAGAAAAACGTTGTCGGAAACTCCATACAGCGTAAGGTTCAGTTTTTCAAAGTGGGCGTATCTTCCGGTTTTTCGTATTCTCTTTCTTACCTCAGAAAGAGAAGGAAGCTTTGTTTCTAAATAATTGACCGGTTTTTTTTGAGAACTTCCAATAAGAGTAAATATTTTTTCATCCTGAATGTGTTTTGGATAATCAGGCAAAGGAGAAAGCTTCGTATTAAGGCTGACCTTTTCTCTTTTTGTCTTTTTGTCCACTTTCTCGTCGTGGGAAATCCAAGCTTCATATTTTTTCTTAGGCATATGCATAGTTTGGGAGCAATTAAAGCTTCCACATTTGCAAATATCGGTGCATGGGGCACAATCGGTATCTTGCGGGCCTAAAAGATAAGAAATAGTAATTTCTTCCCCTTTGAATATTTTTCGAATAGAAAAATAGAGGGTATGGCCTTTGTAGGTATACATCCAGCTGTTTGGGGCACAAGAGTGATTTATTAAATGGATTCCCAAGGACTTAGGGTTTGGGAAAATAGAAGCTTTAGTATGGTAGTACATGCTGTAAAAACCATGTTTTTTCTCATAGTCATCCTCTTTGTCCGGATGAATAATCTTTCCAAGATAGTCTCCAATAACTGTCCCGGCCTCTATATCTTTCGTAGCAAAAACACCGAGACCTTTTTTCTTGGTTTTTTTCACTTTCCAATAATCTTTGGGAATTAGGAACATAAGAGGGAATTATAACACAACTATAGGATTAATTCAAGCACAACAGAGGATTAATTTACTAAAAATCCCGCCTTGCAGCGGGATTTTGTGTGGAGATGTCCGAGAGTGACTCGGAGTCCAAGAATTTACGTTAAAACGTTCTACAAGCTTAGTTGGTTTTTAAAAATCACTTTGTTTGTGTCCAACCAACAGGATAAAACAAAGCTAAGGTTTAATAAGTACATAAGGATTAAAACCAGATTTCCTTACATCTCCCAACTGTATTTATGCTTGTATTCTCCCATTGGGAAAAGAGATTACAAACAAGTCTACGACTTAGTTATATGCGTACGCCGGAGCGTATGCAAAAAGTCGCTGACCAATGCTTTCTGTAAAGTCAGCACTTAAAATTTGATTCTGTTTTACAGCTGTGAATCGAAGCTGGCTTGCGTTTTTTAAAGTGCCTTCCTGTCGATGCAATGCATCCCCAAGTACCAGAGATTATACTAAAAAGACCCAAAATAGTCAAGTTTTTGAAGCTAATTCTGCCTCAATTTCCCTGTCTAGGTCTTTTCTTTTTATAGCTTCACGCTTCTCATACTTCTTTTTTCCTTTTCCTAAAGCCAGCTCAAGCTTGATTAAGCGTTTTGTCGTATAGAGGGAAAGAGGAACAAGGGTTAGATTTGAGCCCTCTATCTTAGATTTTAAGGCTATAATCTCCTTTTTATGAAGCAAAAGCTTCCTGCTTCGTTTTATTTCAAAGCCTTCAGGCTGCGCGTATTTATAGGGGAGTATTTGGGCGTTCACCAAATACGCTTCTGAGCCTACAATACGCACAAAGCTACCGGTTAAATCCGCATGACCCAGCCGGACAGCCTTCACTTCGGCTCCATTTAAAGTAATTCCAGCCTCGAGCCGTTCTCCAATTTCGTAATCATAGGTGGCACGTCTATTGAGTATTTTCATAGGCTTATGATACCACAGAGGCGTTGTTAAAGGTTAAAGGAGTAGATTTTACCGCTTGAGAGAAAGTAGATTATCTTGTCTTTTTCAAACACGTCAAATTCTTTTGCAGGTTTTAAAAGCGGGGAAACGTACTGGTTTACATAGCCTTTATCTTTATTCATGGTTACGATTCTTTGATTCTGGTTGTCCAACACATAATAATTGTCTGAATCTGCATTTGTATAGATTCTGGTAGGGTTTGAAAACGGCTTATCCAAACCAGAGGTGTTATAGGAGTCCGGTTTTCCTTTGGTGAATTTTAAAACCGTTCCGTTTTTTAGAAGTGTCCATAAAGATCCATCGATTGCAATTGAAATTGCAGAAGAAACATCAGACGACTGCGCTAAGTAATTTTGTTTTACAAAATCTCCGTCGGTTGCAACATACTTAAAAATCTGCGAAGCAGAAGAATCCACTAGATAAACATTTCCAATATATACAGAAAGACCCGAAAGGGTACCCCAGTCTTTTTTAATAATCAATTTTTCTTTCTTTGTTTGCTTATCCAAGCTTGTTATTCCTAAAGAGTTTGCATAATAAACTGTTTTGTCATCCTGAGTGACATACGAAGCATTTTTCGAAAGGGAAGTATCGAGCAAAATACTTTTACCCGATCCTGTCTCGACAGGGTTTACCGAAAAGGCAGCAGATGCTTGATTTAACTCTGTGTTTACTTTGGAAAGCAGGTCAAGAATCTGTTTTTCTTGGGTCGAGTCTTTTGGAAACTTATCTTTGTTGTCATCTAAAATCTTTTGGGCTTTGGCGAAATCATCCCTCGCAAGATTTTTATTAAGTGATTCTAAGGCAACTCCCTCATCGTAATTTTTCTGAGCGTCAGGGAATACTGCTTCAAATTGCGATTGGATTTTTTTATCGTTCTCTCTTTTTAAAGAGGCGTAAATGCCAAAGGAAAGAATTATAAGCAACAAAATAAAAATAAGAAGTGCTGTCCTTTTTGACCGGTTAAACCGTATGGTCCGACCAGCGCCAATCGGAAGCTTGAGCCCTGAAAAAAGGGACGTCATTGCCTCTAAAATTGTCGGTTTTATTTCTTCTGTTTTTTCCTGAGAAAGCGCTTCGTTTACATTTTCTTGTTGGGGCTCCTCTTCAAAAACTACCGGGTTAATAAGTTCGCCGTCTGAAACCATTTCAATTGATTCAGAAGGTGTTTGGGTTGGTTGCAATTCTTCACTTTGAACTTGCTCCAGTTGTTCTGATGCAAGTTGTTGGGCAACCGGAATTTCAGTCGAAGCTTTTTCCCTGCATTGAATAATAATTGCGCATGCATCTCCTTTTTGTTCTCCCAAAACAAGGGGAGTAATATTGTCGGAAGCGGTTTCAAAAGGTTGTTCTAAATATACAGTTTTTAGCTGTTCGTCCGGGATAATTTGGGAAAATTGCCATGTTTTTAAGACTATTAAATCTTCGGTTTGTAAAACTCCGGATCCTGATAAAAGCATGGAATCCCCATAATCAGAAGAGAGAAGGGTGCCCATTTTCCCATTTCGTATCATTTGGATTTGTGCTCCTCCTCGTGCATATACATATAACACGTCGTCGACTAAAGAGCAGACAGCAATTGTTATCGTTATGTCTTGTGGAGCAATTTCTAAAGAGGTCTCTATAACCGGCTTTATGCTTTCTAATGTTTTTTCTTCCAAAGTAAAATACTCTTTTTCCAAACGGTCTAATATATCTTTTCCAACAGTTGACAATGTTTCTGTTGACCCTTGTTCTTCAGAACTTTTAGAAAGGGAGATTACAGTAAAAAGCCCTCCAGCGTTATACGCTTGCGACCACGCAAAAAGGGTTGGGGTAGCAGAGATTTTTTGAAAAAGAGTATCTATTTTAGACATGCCCAAAAATGGGCAGGGGATCGTAATTTAGCTAATCATAGTAGGATTTTCTGAAATATACAAGCACTAATTTCTTTCTATATTAAAGAGGGGACCAACAATTTGAATGTTGGCAGGAGCTCGAAGATCGAAATATGTTTTGAAGAAGTTTCCCGAGACACTTGGGTCTGGAGCGTCTCCACTTACATGAACGGTTGTAACTTTTCCTGATCCCCAGTCGTCATCCACAGATATACTGGAAACAGAGTTAAAAGGAGTAATTCCTCGATTTTGTAATTCTTGTTTTACTCGTCCCGCATCCCAAGTGTCAGTACCTGCTGGATTTCCTTTATCGGTTTGGTATAAATGTTCGTTTACTGAAGAATCCGCTCTTGCAAGCATTACCACATTTACAATGTCCGCAACTTCATCTGATTTTAGCCAAGCAGTTCCGCCGTAGGACGATCGGGCTCCCCAGTCACAATAAAACCAGGGGGAATCTTTGTCATAAGCATTATTCTTGAGATCTGAAAAACTATTTACCGATCCGGATGCATCGAGTGCATTTTTTGTCCACGATGTGCCACTCCAACCAATGTCCCCGGAGGAGTGGATGTATCCTCCGTGAGTTGAAGAGAACCAAGCTTTAATTGGGCTTCCACCCTGCACCATTACTTGGCCCGCTGTTTGACTTACTGCATTTGCCCAGTTTCCGCCTTTTGGACTTGTTTGAAAAACCTGGCATTGGTCTGTTGGGCAAATGGTGCTTTGTCCATTGTTGGTTGCTGCCAAAACATACGAACGCGCCGCAATTGCTTGTGCTTTTAAGGCTTCCATTCCGCCTTGATCACCCCAGGAATCAGGGACCTCATAAATACGGTTTACATAATCCTCCAGGCTACCAGTCCAGTCTATGCCATTTCCGGAGACGTGAATCTGAATACCTTGGTCTGCTCCGGAGATAGAGTCATAATTGTAATAGGCTTGAAGAATCTGAGAGTAACCCTGTCCGGATCTGGCTCTTCCGAAAGCTCCGTATTGCGATAAGCCGACCCTGTTAGGAACTCCGTAGGTAAAGAATCCAAATCCGCCTGAAAATCCTGCACTTTTTCCATTGGTAAGGTCAGACGAGCAGCTGCCTCCCGAACTTGCAAAAAGAGGGATTCCTAAAGCCGACAACCTTTGCCCTAAAATTTCTTGCTGTTTTGCGGTAAGGGTTGCGATTTGGTTGGATAGGGTTGACTGATACGCCAAAGCTCCCGATACAACCGTGTCTAATTTTGCAGACTGAACATCAAGGTTTGCTTTAACGGTTGTTAGCCGCGCTTCCTCATCTTCCAGATCTTTCTTTTTTTGCTCCAAATCTTTAATCGATAAAGCGATGTTGGTGATAATTATTTTATCCTGATTGGTTGCAGCTTTTTGATAGGCCAATACCTGGGTCATTTGTTCGGCCGACTGTGCCGAGAAAAAAGTAAGAAGGGGAGAGTTGTAGTAGCTTTTTATGTAATAGTCTGCGATTGCTTTGTCCAAAATTGCTTCCTGTTTTTGAAGATTTTTGTATCCTTGGTCTATATCTACTTTTTTTGTCGCAACGTCGTCTTCGATTTGAGAAACCCTATTTTTGATTTGGGCAATTTGAGCTTTCATGCTATTTAATTGCGATTGCAAAGGCGCGGTTGCTGCCTTCGATTGGTTTAAAGCAGAAGTTAAGTCGCTAATTTGTTTGTTAATGTCATCAAGCTCGTCTGATTTCGCATGAAACGGAAAAAACAAAGAGGCTATAACGATTAAAAGAGTAAAACAAAATACGGGAAGAATTTTCTTCATGGGATGTGATTTATTATACCAAAAAGGAATGCATTTTTTTGTTGTTGCAAAAGAAAAATCGTGTGCTATACTTTTTGCACTGCTCGGATACATGGATAATAATCAACCACAGCAGTCTACCGAGCAAGTTCCAACCTATCCCGCGCGTCCTACTTCGAAAAAATCAAACCGGTTTGTAAAAATTGGCGCATTGGTTTTAATCCTTGTCATTCTGTTTTTCGGTGGGAAAAAAATACTTGGTTCTAAATCTTCGCAAACTCCAGTTACCCTTTCCCCAAGCCCTAGCCCAACAGAATTTCAGCTTCCTACAGATACCCCTGCTCCTTCGGATTCGCCAACACCTGCCGTTACCTCCACTCCTACGCCAAAACCAACCGGAAACCCGGTTGATAGAGCAACGGGACTAGACCGAAGTTCGGTTTCGGTTGAAGTTTTGAATGGAAGTGGGATTGCAGGAGTTGCAGGTAAAATGTCTGATACGTTAAAGAGTTTTGGATATAAGGTTTCTTCAACGGGGAATGCAGATAACTTTGATTTTGCAAACACAGAGATTCATGTAAAAAGTGCTTCAAGTAGTTTTCTCTCTCTAATAAAGAGCGATCTTTCTTCTTCATATACAATTGGGAATGCAGCTTCCGATTTGGATTCTTCTGCTGCTGCAGACATTCGGGTTATTGTTGGAAAACAATAGTTTGATACTTCGCATCCACGTTTGATACTATAGAATCATGGAAGAATTCGATGTAGTTTGCGTTGGTGATGCGCTCATTGACTCCTTTATTTCTATTCATGAATCCAGCTCCCATTTAAGTTTGGACAAAGACAAAAATCTATTGTGCATTGGGTTTGGAGAAAAAGTTCCGGTTGATGATTGCCAATTTTTGCTTGGGGGAGATGCATGCAACGTAAGCGTTGGCTTGTCTCGGCTTGGCCTTAAAACAACACTAATGGCTGAAATTGGGGATGACGAATTTTCCCAGAAAATTATTAACGGGATTAAAAATGAAAGCGTTGACGATGGACAACTTATTTTAGGGGAACATACCCCTTCCTCTTTTTCCATTGGGATTAATTTTGCAGGGGAGAGGACCCTTTTTGTAGACCATGTTATACGGCTTCACAAATTTTCTTTTGAAAACATAAAATCAAAATGGGTATACCTTACCTCTATTGGGGAAGAGTGGGAGGTAGCATATGGTAGGACGATGGATTACTGCGCAAAAACAGGAGCTCTAATTGCATTCTCTCCGGGAACATTGCAGCTTCAGAAAGGGCCTTATTATTTGCTAAAAGTTGCACAAGTTGCAAAGATCCTTTTCGTAAACAAAGAAGAAGCAGGATTGGTTTTGGGAGAAAAAAATTTGGAGATAAAGGATTTGTTACTTAAACTCAAGCAAGCAGGTCCCCCAATTGTTTCCGTAACAGATGGAGAAAATGGGTCGTATGTAATTGATGAAGATGGCAAAATGTACCATTTAGGAATTACTTCCGGAAAGCCTGTTGAACGGACCGGAGCGGGAGATGGCTATGCTGCAGGCTTTTTGGCTGCATACATTAAAGGAAAAGGAGTTATGGAAGCAATGAGGTGGGGTAGCATTAACTCTGCAAATGTAATAACTGTTGTGGGGGCACAACCTGGATTATTGGGAAGTGAGAGAATGCAACGGCATTTGGAGGTGCTTCATGCGTTTGTTCCCCAAGAAATAACATGATAGACCTTTCCAAAATTACTACCAAAGAGAAAGCCTTGTTTTTGGCCTACGATCAGGGGCTTGAACACGGTCCTTCCGATTTTGATGATGAAAATGTTGACCCCAATTATATTTTAGATATTGGTGTAAAAGGAGAGTTTAGCGCAATCATTTTCCAAAAAGGAATTGCAGAAAAATATTATACGGGGTCTTCTTTTGTTTCGAAAATTCCTCTGATTTTAAAACTCAACGGAAAAACAAATTTAATTTCGGGAGAACCTTATTCTCCACAATTGTGCAGCGTCGAAGAAGCTTTGTTGCTTGGGGCAAGTGCGGTCGGATATACCATTTATGTGGGGAGTGAGCACGAAGCACAAATGTTTTCTGAATTTTCAAAGATAGAGGAAGAAGCTCATTCACAGGATCTTCCGGTTATGGCATGGATGTATCCGCGGGGAAAATCGGTTGAGCAAAAGAGTGTCGAAGAAATTACTGCATATGCGGCGAGAATTGGTCTTGAGCTGGGAGCAGACATTGTAAAGCTTCATTATCCGGGTTCACCAGAATCCATGAAGCAAGTAGTTGAGGCAGCAGGACTTACAAAAGTAGTAGTATCGGGTGGGAAAAAAGAAACAGAAGAGGAGTTTATTCAAACTGCAAAAGAAGTTATGGAAGCAGGCGCAGCCGGGATGGCAGTTGGAAGAAACATCTGGCAACACCAAAATCCTCTGGAGTTGACCAAAAAGTTGAAGGAAATAATCTTTACCTAAGCTTCAGGTAAGCCGCGCTGTTTTCGGAGTTCATTGACCCTTTTTCTTTTCTCTTCAAGCTCTTGTGGATCGGCATTTTGCAATTGATCTGTCGCCTCAGAAAATGCATCTGCTAAAAACCCGATATACTCGTCAGAAAATTTGAAGTCTCCAACATTGGGAATTTCCGGTTGGGAATCTTGGCTAGTCGGGCTCTGATTTAGACCTCCCAAGACTTGATCCAATCTTTCCGAGCTATCTCTAAGCCTTTGGACAGTGTCTTTGGTAGCACGTTTGGTTCTGGGTCTTTGGTCTCTTTCCATATGGCAATTATACCAGGTGTTATAATTGACTAATTATGAACTCTTCAATTACCATGTATACAACTAATTGGTGTGGGGATTGCAAAAGGTCAAAGCATTTTTTGGACAGCAAGGGGGTTCAATACCGGGAAATTGATATTGAACAGGATGGAAAAGCCATGGAATATGTACAAAAAATTAATAATGGGATGAATTCTGTACCAACCATTGTTTTTTCCGACGGATCAACGTTGACTGAACCTTCAAACAGTGATCTAGAACAAAAACTAAAAGAGCTCAACGTATTATGAAAATATTTTTAGCTGCAGACCATGCGGGATTTCAATTAAAAGAACATTTAAAACAATTTCTTACCTCTAAAAATTATGAAGTAGAGGATTGTGGCGCCTTTTCATTTAACAAAGACGACGATTACCCGGATTTTGTAGCAAAAGCTGCAGAAAAAGTGTCCGAGAATCCAGATTCGGTAGGCATTCTTGCTTGTGGGACCGGAGAGGGAGAAATAATGGTGGCAAATAGATTTAAGCATGTCCGCTGTGCGCTATTTAGTGGCCCAGTTAAGGCAACAGAATCGGTTGATATAACAGGACGGACAAGTACCGATCCATTTGAAATTGTGAAACTTACCAGAGATCATAACGATGCGAATATGCTTGCTCTTTCTGCCCGTTTTATGGATACTCAGACCGCAGAAAAAGCTGTTGAGGTGTTTCTTGCAACTCCTTTTTCTAACCAAGAGCGTCACAAGAGGAGGGTAGAAAAAATAGACCATGTTTGAAGTAATTCCAAGCCCCGGAACCGAGGATACAGAGTGGAGTACGATTGAAGAAAAAATAGAAATTGTGCGTCCTATGGTACGGTCTCTGCATATAGATATTGCAGACGGAATATTTATTCCCCATAAAACCTTTATGGATCCAACTCCCTTTAAAAAATACAGTGACGTGCTCTTTTTAGAGGTGCACTTTATGACGGATAACCCAATACAGTATTTAAAGCAATATGCCGATTGCGGATTTAAACGTTTTATTGGGCAAATAGAAAAAATGAAAGATGTAGAAGAGTTTGTTGCACAAGGTCAGTTGCTAGGGGAGGTAGGTCTTGCAATTGATGGGCCAACTCCTTTAAGTTCGTTAAAAATTAACTTGGATGACCTTGATTGTTTGCTTTTTTACACCGGACAACAGGCAGGACACTCGGGGGCAAGTTTTATGCCAGATCGGTTGGAAAAGGTAAAAGAAGTGCGGAAGAGTTCAACAATACTAATAGAAGTAGATGGTGGCATTTCGGATACAACAATTGTTCAGGCAAAAGAAGCGGGAGTAACGCGGTTTGTGACAACAGGATTTGTGTTTGACAGCGAAAATCCTCTACTTCAATTGAAGAAACTTCAAGACGCTATAAAGTAGTTCTGCAGGATATCAATTCTTTTCTCGACGCGATAAAAGAAGATAAACGTTTAACCCAAATAAAAGGAGGGTGCCATAGAAAACGTGGGATTGTAAAAGGGGAGAAAAAAGTCTAGGTTGGGCAATGTTTACGGACACTAAACTAAAAGAGAGCAGGAGGAGAAAGTTCAATTTTATATTTCTCTTTATAGCAAAGAAGATAATTAAAAACGGAATTAGGAGCCACACAAAGTGATGCTGCCACGAGAATCCATTAAGCAGCAAATTCAAAATCAGAACCAGACTGAACTCCAACGAAGTTTTTGACTCTTTTTTGTTCGCTAAAATAGCAAAAAGAGTCATGAGAAAAAGCATTAGAGAGATAACTGATTGAACTATTTGAGAGATGTTGGAAGCAATATTTAAGCGCGATACAAATCCCGACAGGGCTTGGTTGTAATAATACGCATTATGCTGTTTTAGTAAAAGTTGAGGCAAAACCTCGCGAAAATACGATACAAAATAAGTAGAGGTAGTTGGAAAAAAAATAAATGAAGCAATCGAAAGAAAAGCGCATGTTGCAAAAAACCAGAGAAGCGCTTTCCATTTTCTTCTCAAAAGAAGATAGGGTAAAAGAAACAGCGGGAAGATTTTTATCATAACTGCAACCCCAAGACTTATTCCAAGTAACCTATTGTCTTTTTTCATAAATCCAAGAAACGAAAGAGTAATCAGAAATAGGATAAAAAGGTTCAGTTGTCCTGTACCCAATGTAAATTTTAGAGGAAAATAAAAAAGGAATATAAGCGAGCACAAAAGCATTCCTTTTTCGGAAAGGAGAGATATTCTGAGTTCGTTTAGAACTAGTTTTAGCGATAAAATCAGAAGAAGAATTGAAGAAATCATCCAGAGTTTTTCGGCAGGCAAAGGAGGAAAAAAGGAAAAAGGGACTGTTAGGAAAAAAACGGGAGGAGGATACACAAAAAGCAGTTCGTACGGATTTTTATGGGAGAGGACAAGCTTAGTGCTTTCATAATACGTGGTGAAATCGGGAAGATAGGAAAGAGTTAAAGGTTTGAAAAGTTCTAAAAGAGAAAGAAGAAAGATAAAAAGAATTATCGTTCTTTTCATTACAAGGAATTGTACACTCTTTTACGGTTTTGGAGTAGGGGTAGGAGTTGTAATTGGTGCGCAATTGACGCTATTTTCTGTCCCCCGTAAAAAATACTCTGTGTGTCCCATACATTGTCTGGAAACTACATCTGAAGGCATCTGGGCACTTGCAGTGGCATTGCCACCCAAAAGACCCTTCATAAGCTTATTCCAGATGGGAGCAGCTCCTGTGATACCCGATGCTAATGCAGGATTCATAGGAGAGTTGTCGTTATTTCCAACCCAAACAGCAACTACATTTTGAGAGGTATACCCAATAGTCCAGTTGTCTCGCTTTTCATCCGAAGTCCCGGTTTTTACAGAAACTCCCGGGATATTTAATGGAGAATTTAATCCAAACTCCAAAGCTCTTGCCCCATTGTCCATTAAAATATTTGAAACAATAAAGCTAACCCCTTCGTCTAAAACTCTGGTAGGAAATACTTGTTTTTGCTCGATGATATTCCCTTTGGAATCGGTAACCGAAAGGATTGGATTTAAGTCAACTTCTTGGCCTCCATTTGCCAAAGTACCAAATACGGTTGCCATATCAACCATAGTTACATCGTTACTTCCAAGCGTTACCCCCAAACCATAGGTATCATTTGGTCCCCAGCTTTTTATTCCCATTTCCCGTGCAAGATTAACCATTGTTGGGATTCCGATTTGCGCAAGCGCCTTTACGGCTGGGATATTAAAGGAGTTTGCAAGTGCTTGTCGAAGGGTAACTTTTCCATGGAATCTCCCGTCGTAATTAACCGGGGTGTAAGGTGGGTTCCAAGCAAAGGTAACAGGAGCGTCATCTATTATTGTTGCCGGTGTAAATCCGTGAGAGAGCGCCGCAGAGTAGGTTACTACTTTTATAGAAGATCCAGGTTGTCGAAGCGATGTCGTAACATTCACATTTCCTCCATTTGGATCGTAGTAATCTTTGCTTCCAACCATTGCTAAAATATCTCCGGTCTTAGGTGCCGTAATAAGAGCCGCACCGTTGGTAAGATTTAAGTTTGCATCATTATCTACTTCCTCTTTTACAACCTGCTCGGCTTTTTCCTGTAACGGAAGATCTAAGGTAGTAACTACATTTAATCCTCCTTTTTCAACAGCTGGAAGCCCATATTTGTTTATAAGCAAATCTTTTACGTACAAAACAAAATGGGGAGCGTGAATTGGAATCTGGGGAGCTTTAAAAATGAGCTGTTCGTCCAGCGCATCCTTTTCTTGATCAGAGGTAATATAATGAAGGGCCTCCATTCTGTCTAATACTTCTTTTTGTCTTGTTTTCCAAAGCGTATTATTCGGTACAAATGGGGAGTAGGTAGATGGAGCCCGGGCAACCCCAGCCAAGAAAGCGCTTTCTGCTAAATCCAAATCGCTTGCATTAGTTCCAAAGTAATTTTCTGAAGCCGCTTCGATTCCCCAGGCAGTCCCTCCATAAGGAATTTGGTTAAGATATAGCTCTAAAATCTGGTCTTTTGTGTAGATTCTCTCAGTCCAGAAAGCAAGAATTACCTCTTTTATCTTACGGGTAAAACTTCGCTCGGGAGTTAGAAGCGCAGATTTTATAAGCTGCTGGGTAAGTGTTGAACCTCCTTGGATTCCTTCTCCTTTTGTATTTTGGATTGCAGATCTAATTATTGCCTGAATGTTAAATCCGGGATGGGAATAAAAGTCTTTATCTTCAATTGCAATAGTTGCCAATTTTACATTTTTAGGTATCTGGGAAAGCGGAATAATGGTCCGGTTTTGGTTTGCATAAATCTGATAGAGCAGGGTATGGTTTCTATCATAAATTTTGGTAGTTTGAGCAATCTGTCCGCCAGTGAGCTCCTTTGGATTTGGTAAGTCTTGAAGAAAAATATAAAAAAGCACAGGAATAAAAACAAACAGGCAGGAGAAAAGTACTCCAATGGCGAAAAATTTAAACTTGGTAATGGGTCTTGAGGCATGCACTACTACTTTTTTTACCGTTTTTTTAATCTTTACCTTTTCTTTTACTTTTTGGGGTTTTTGATTTTTCTTTTCAAAACGGACGTACGCAGGGAGCGCATTTTTGTAGAGAGTTTTAGGCCGTTTTTGGGTAAAGAAATTCCGTACAGAGCGGAAAGGAAATAGAACGGTATCAATTATCCCTCTTACTACATATCCAACAAATCTTCCTGTGGTTTGAATTATGTATACCAGAAGACTTATTATCGAAGAAATAAGGTCAATAAAAAACTGGACCAGGTATAAAACTGCATCCCCAATTCCTATTAGAAACTTTAGCAAAAATACGGATACGGCAACCAAAACCTTCATAGGCTTAATTTGAACTCAGATTATACTATAGGGATATCAAATTGAAAAGGGGTAAATAAGCTTGCGAATAAAGCAGTTTTTCGGAATAGCTCTGCAATTCGATTTAAACCTGAATGAAAGCTGAAGAAATGTGTTCAAGCCAACTAATGAGCTATAGGGTAAGGAGTAGGTCCTTCAGTGGCTGGGGGTTCGGGATGGGGGCACGTTATACAATATTGGCTCCCCGTTGGATCGGTTACCACAATCTCATCGCGCTGCTCTACATTGTCGGTTTGGCCAGGTTTTGCCAGATCGTTTGTAGTTTTATCGACCCACGCTTTCTGCTTTCCGGGCTCAACACCTTTTGGCCCTTTTCCTTTTATAAAATACTCAAAGCGGGTGGGGCAGCGGTCGGGGTTTCCATCGGGAAGAGGAAGAAGACCGCTTGTTGCACACACTGTCTGTCCTACAACTCCGACTGGAATTGGTTGTGCTTCGGGTTGTTTTCCCTTTAAAAGATATGCCATAACATCGTGCCAAATTGGGGCAGCACCGGTGATTCCGGAAACCAATCCGTTACTCATAGCGGAGTTGTCATTATTGCCAACCCAAGCTCCAACTACATAAGAAGGAGTGTATCCAAATGTCCAGTTATCTCGAAAATCGTTGGTAGTTCCGGTTTTTGCAGAAACAGTTTGGCCGGGAATATACAATGCAGAACTTGGGCCAAATTCCATTTCCCTGGCTCCATTATCGGAGAGAATATGAGAAATAATAAAAGCTACTTCTTGGGGAAGAACTTTCTTTCCAAATATTGGGTTGGGAAGTGGGTGATATTCTTCTAATACGTTTCCTTTGTTATCTTCCACTTTTAGAATTGGGTGTAAGTCAATCCGGTATCCTTTATCTGCAAAGACACTGTAAGCCTGCATCATATCAAGCATCGTAACTTCTCCTCCTCCTAATGTGAGCGATAGACCATACCTTTGGGGTTCGGTTAAGCTGGTTATTCCCATAGCAGCAGCGGTTGCAGTCATTTCTTCCACACCATTTAGTTTGAGCATTTTTACTGCAGGAATATTAATAGAGTTTGCCAATGCAAATCTCATTTGTACCACTCCATGCCATTTTCCATCGTAATTTACGGGACAATAAGGCGCACCGGTTGCATTTGGAAAACAAATTGGCTCGTCTACAAAAGGCGTTGCAGCGGTATATCCGTTTATAAGGCCGACAGCGTAATTAATTGGTTTTATAGAAGATCCGGGTTGCCGAAGTGCCAATGCTACATTTACATTTCCATCGATTGTTTTGTCAAAATAATCTTTGCTCCCAACCATTGCCAAAATCTCCCCGGTTTTGGGATCAACAACCATAGAAGCGCCGTTTGTGACGTGATATCCATTTAGTTTTGCAACTTCGGTTGCAACCGCATCTTGGGCAAAGTTTTGGATAGTTAAATCAAGAGAGGTAGTTACTTTTAGACCACCTTCGGAGATATAACGGTCACCATATTTCTTGGCAAGTAAGTCTTTAATATATAAAACAAAATGGGGAGCTTGAATGCTTTGAGATAGTTTGGAAAAAGGAAGCTGTTCGTTTTCTGCCTGTATCATTTGGTCTTTTGTAATGTATTTTTGCTCGTACATTTTTTGTAATGTTTCTATCTGGCGCGCTCTTCCAAGCTCCGGATGAGTTCCAAAAGGGGAGTTGGTGGTTGGGGCCTCGGGTAAACCGGCAAGCATTGCAGATTCAGCCAAATCCAAGTCCTTTGCATGGGTTTGAAAGTACATTTCCGAGGCTGCTTCTACACCCCAGGCTGTCCCTCCATAGGGAGATTGGTTTAAATACATTTCAAGAATTCTATTCTTGGGATAAATAATTTCGGTTGCAAACGAAAGGAAGATTTCTTTTACCTTTCTGGTAATTGTCCGTTCTTGAGAAAGCAAACTATTTTTTACCAACTGTTGGGTAATTGTTGAACCTCCTTGGACCTGCTTTAAAAAAATGGTAGAAACTGCAGCTCTCGCAATGCCTTTTATATCGATTGCCCCGTGATTGTAAAAATCTTTGTCTTCGATTGCGATTGTTGCATGCTGTAAGTTTTTTGGAATTTGGGAAAGTGGAATGACAGTCTGGTTTTTATTTTCATAAATGGTATATAACAATTTCCCGTTTCTGTCGAAAATTTGTGTAGATTGGGGGATAGAGGAGCTTGAGAGCCGGGTTGGCGATGGCAGGTCTTTAATAAAATAGAGCAAAAGTCCCGCAAAGATAATCAGTACAGCTAGCTTAATTTTCCAGTGTTTGCCCAAAAACTTAAACGTTTTCTTCGTCCACTTTCCAAGCCGTTTCATCCTGCTAATGATACCATTTGGGCACACTCCCTTACAAGCATTGAGCGCTAGGTTTATAATAGTGGTATGGAACAACTAACCCAGATTATCAGCATGCTTAATGTCATGCTTATCCCTTCGATCCGATTTACTTTCTTGGATTTTATTCTTCTTTTGGTATTTATTTTTTATGCGTTTGAAGGATATTCGGTTGGTTTTATGCAGGCGGTATTTGATTTGCTCAGTTTTGTTTTTTCCTTTTTCCTTGGGCTAAAAACCTATACATTTTTTGCAAATATACTTGCTCTTCATACGAAAATGCCTATGGAATTTGCAAAAGCAGCCGGCTTTTTTATAGCGTCGGTACTATTTGAGACGGTACTTGGTATCCTTGGGCGAAAGCTGGCCTATTCAATTTCAAACGGAAGAGATAAGTCATTTACAAAACTTAACAAAATTTTAGGAATTATTCCTTCTTTATTTTCTGCCTTTGTATTGTTATCTTTTATCCTCTCCCTAATAATTTCTTTGCCCCTTTCTCCTTTTTTAAAACATACTATTTCTGATTCCCGTATCGGATCTTTGCTTGTTTCTAATACTTCTTCAGTTGAAAAAAGCCTCAACTCTATTTTTGGGGGAGCGATTAACCAAACGCTCAATTTCTTTACCGTCGAGCCACAAAGTAACGAAATGGTACAGCTCCACTTTTCTACCACAAACGTCTCTGTTGACTCCGAAGCAGAGGCTCAGATGCTTACTATGGTAAATAAAGAACGGACTTCGCGCGGATTTTCCCCTTTAACATTGGACATGGATTTAAGTGCAGTTGCAAGGGTACATTCAAAAGACATGTTTGCCCGCGGATATTTTTCCCACTACACCCCGGACGGATTAAGCCCCTTTGACCGGATGTCCTCGGCCAATATTTCCTTTACTGCTGCGGGAGAAAACCTAGCGCTTGCACCAAATGTAACATTAGCAATGCAGGGACTTATGCAAAGCCCGGGACACAAAGCAAATATTTTATCTCCCGATTACCACAAAATTGGGATTGGAGTAATCGATGGGGGAATTTATGGAGAAATGTTTTCCCAAGAATTCACTGATTAAAATTTAAAATAGAGTATACTAAATACTATGACGCTTCCTCTTTTGAAAAATGCAAAGGTAGAAGGGAAGACTGTTTTGCTTCGGTTAGACCTTGATGTCCCCATCTCCAAAACAAGACGTATTACAGATGACACCCGATTATTTGTCGGATTGGACAGCTTAAAATATTTACTTCACCGTGGTGCATTTGTGACCGTTGTTGGCCATATGGGAAGACCAAAAGGCCATGAAGAGGGGTTAAGTCTTCGGCCAGTTGTAGATTGGTTTTGCGACCATGTCCGCCATGATGCAGAGAAAACCAAAATAGGAAAGTTTGATGGATGGCACCTTTCACAAAATCTATCAATTATTGAAAACATTCGTTTTTACCAGGGTGAAGAGACAAACGATCCAAAATTTGCCCAAGAATTAGCAGATTTAGCAGAAATTTATGTAAATGATGCATTCGACACCTGCCATAGAAATCATGCTTCGATTGCCGGAGTCCCTTCTTTATTGCCACATTTCGCAGGACTTCGGTTAGAACTTGAAGTAAAAGAACTTACAGGAGTCTTAGAAAACCCCAAGCGCCCGCTTTGTGTAATTGTCGGAGGGGCAAAAATAGAAACAAAGCTTCCTTTAATTGAGAAAATGCATGAATTTGCAGATTATGTATTAATTGGCGGAAAGATAGCAGAAGAGACGAAGGAATTGTTGCGGGTCCAACACGCAAAAATGACACGGCGGCGTTCGGCACTTTTGGTTGCAGACCTTAACGATAACCAAACAGACATAACTCCAAATACGCTTGAAAATTTTATCCAAATTATTGGGATGTGCAAAGCGGTTGTTTGGAATGGCCCCTTGGGGATATTAGAAAATTCAGAGTTTAAAACCCAGGAAGCACGGGCCCGCGAGGCAGATTCCGGGACCCAGAAAGTTGCAGAGGCAATTATAAAAAGTAAAATGTACAGTTTGGCGGGTGGCGGAGATACCGTTGGGTTTTTAAAAGAAAATAATTTATTGGATTCATTCCACATTTCAACCGGAGGGGGAGCAATGCTTTCCTTTTTGGCCGGTGAAAAGCTCCCCGGAATCGAAGCCCTCCTAAAGTAGTTCAAAAATAAGTAGCTCAAAAACTCCTCTTGATGAGATATATTCAAAGTAATATACTCTTTACTATGATGCGGGTTGCAATAAATGGATATGGTCGAATTGGAAGAATAGCCCACCGTGTCATATTAGAAAAATACAGCGATACTATAGAAGTAGTAGCAATAAACGCCGGATCTTCAACCGATATAAAAGGTTGGGCATATCTTTTAAAATACGACACTGCATACGGACCACTTCAAAACGAGGTTTCAACCTATGGGAATTCTGCGAGTACTCAAAAAGACCTCATCGGGTACTTAGTAATAGACCAAAAACAGGTTCCTGTTTTTTCCCAAAAAGATCCCACACAGCTTCCGTGGAAAGAGTTTAACGTAGATGTAGTCATTGAATCGACCGGCCATTTCCAAAAAGAAGAAATGCTTTTATCTCATCTTTCGTCGGGTGCAAAAGCAGTTGTTTTATCGGCCCCGGCGAAAGATATGGAAATCCCAACCTATGTTATTTCGGTAAACCAACAGGACTATCATGGGGAAAAAGCAATCAGTAACGCATCGTGCACCACCAATTGCATTACCCCTGTAGCAAAAGTTATTGATGAATATTTTGGGATAGAAAAAGCAATGATGACAACTATTCACGCTTATACTTCAGACCAAAAGCTTGAGGATGGGGGACATAAGGATTATCGGAGGGCCCGCGCAGCAGCCCAAAATATTGTCCCAACCACAACAGGTGCCACCGAGGCCGCAATCCGGACAATGCCCCATTTAAAAGATAAATTTAGCGGGCTGTCTATTCGGGTTCCTGTGGTTGTCGGGTCACTTTCCGATTTTACTTTTTTACTTAAAAAAGAAACGATTGCAGCAGATATCAATGAAGCATTCAAAACAGAAGCTAAAAAACCTGAATATCAAGGAATTTTAATGGTCACACAAGATCCACTTGTTTCTTCGGATATTATTAAAAATAGCCACTCTGCAATTGTTGACCTTTCCCTTACCCAAGTTGTTGGAGGAACTTTAGCAAAAGTAATTGCTTGGTATGACAACGAGTGGGGATATGGGAATCGATTAGTTGAGGAAACCTTACTTGTTGGAAAAAATCTAACGCAGTCCTGATTGCCCACAGAAACTCGTTTTAATATGCCAGAACCTATTGTTATTCCAAATATTCGTATGATAACCGTATCCGGAAGAATTGCTGCGGGCTCCACAACGCTTGCCAAAAATTTATCAAATAAACTTAACTGGAAGCATATGGAAGGGGGAGAGATTTTTTGGGCAGCAATCCGGAAAGAAACAGGTCTAGCAGAAAAAGACACGAATCTTCGGCCGGACCAGAAAGATTTACTTTTTGAAAAACATCAGAAAGAGTTGCTTGAGAGCGGAAAAGACATTGTTTTAGAGTCAAAACTTTCAGGATTTGTTGCAAATGGAATCGAAGGGATCTTTAAGATTTTGGTTATTTGCGAAGATGACGGATCGGATCAGCCCCAAATAAGAATAGATAGGCTTTTAAATAGAGAAGGAATTAGTACGGAATCGGCCCGGGAAGAAGTGTTGGTACGGGAGAAAAATGATATAGAAAAGTGGAGAAGATTATATGGTAATGGCGACCCAAATTGGGTATATTGGGATAAAAAATATTACGATTTGGTGATAAATACCTTTTCCCACAATCAGGATGAGGCCTTTGCACAGGCCCTCGAAGCTTTAAAAATCTCCTGAATTTTCGTATTGAAAAAGTAAAAGGGAAGTGGTAATCTTGTTTTCCTAAATGAAAAAAATACTTCCTGTTTTTCTCTTTTTCTTGCTCACCACTCCTGTATTTGCCCAAGAGACTCAAACCCCAACTCCAACACCTGCGCCTGTAGACTATCAACTTCCGTACCCTGGGATCTTGCCTGATAGCCCATTATATTTTTTGAAACCTTTAAAAGATAGAATAGTTGGTTACCTTATAACAGACCCATTAAAAAAAGCAGAGTTTGACTTACTTGCATCAGATAAGCGGGCTGCGGCAGCAGATGCATTGTTTGCAAAAAGAGAAAACGCGCTTGCAGAGTCAACCTTATCAAAGGGTGAAAACTATTTTCAGCTTTCCCTTTCATCTGTTAGTGTGGCAAAAAAGCAGGGGTTTGTTATTTCTGGAATGCTTGAAAAACTACTTTTATCTTCCCAAAAGCATTTGGAAATAATTAAAAAAGCAGAAATTACCGATAGGTCAGAAAACCTCAAGACAACTGAAAAAAGAGTAGAAGAGTTTGAGAGTTCGACAAATATGTTGCTCAAATAGGCGGCTTTTTTACTAATTTTGTTGCAATTTTGTACTCAAAGAATCTGCCCCAAAAATGCTTTCAAACGGTTTGAGGCTAATTTAAAAGGTTGACACAATTTGATTCACTTATTGCTAGTTGACTGGTTAGATTTAGTGTTTTAAGATTTTTTTGACACTAGATATAGTTGAGCTTAAGACTGAAGCTAAGCTGAAGTAAAAAGTGTCAGAACATTGAATTTTAAGTGGTATGAAGTGTCCGTATTGCGGTAGTAAAGACACAGAAGTAGTAGAGACAAGAGATAGCGAAGATTTGGAAACGATTCGAAGAAGACGCTCTTGTGTAACATGTGGGAAACGGTTTACTACCTACGAGCGGGTAGAGAATATTAATCTAACCGTTATAAAGAAAGACGGACGAAGGGAACAATTCAACAGGGATAAATTGCGGGTTGGAATTATTTCCGCCTGCCAAAAGACAAAAGTTCCGGTTGAGAAAATAGATAGGTTGGTTGCAGAAGTAGAACGGGAATTACGGGGTGGAGAAACAGTTGAAGTAGAAAGTAAGAAAATCGGGCAATTGGTTGCAAACAAGTTAAAAAAAATTGACAAAGTAGCATATATAAGGTTTTCAAGTGTTTTCCGCCGCTTTGTCGATGTAGAAGATTTCGAAAAAGAAGTAAAAAAGTTAATAAAGTAAAATATGTTAGACGGAATTAGACAAAAAGTATTTTTAGATAGATACGCATTAAAAGATAAAGACGGAAGTTTAATCGAGCAAACTCCTCAGGAAACATGGAGAAGAGTTGCGCGGGGAATTGCTTCCAATGAAAAGGTAAAAGACCAAAAAGAGTGGGAAGATAAATTTTATAAAGTCATGGAAGACTTTAAATTTGTCCCCGGTGGCCGCATTTACTCCGGCGCAGGTACCGATTATCAGGTAACTTATTTTAATTGTTTTGTTATCCCATCTCCAAAAGATTCACGGGATGGTATTTTGGATTCGCTAAAACAATTGGTCGAAATCCAATCCCGAGCAGGTGGAGTAGGGTTGAATCTTTCTTCTCTAAGACCTCGAGGAGCACGGGTTAAAAAAGTAAATGGAACTTCAAGCGGTCCGGTTACTTGGGCAGGGCTCTTTTCCTATGCAACCCACGATGTTGTCCAGCAAGGTGGTTCAAGAAGAGGTGCAACCATGTTAATGCTTTGGGATTGGCATCCGGATATTGAAGAGTTTATAACAGTAAAGGAAGACCTTTCCAAAATTAACGGTGCAAATCTTTCTGTTTGTGTGTCTGATGCCTTTATGGAAGCAGTAAAACAGGATAAAGATTGGGAGTTGGTGTATCCGGATTTAGATGACCCACGGTATGACACCAAATGGAATGGGGAAATAGACCAGTGGAGAGCAATGGGAGGGAAAGTTAAGGTTTATAAAACAGTAAAAGCAAAAGATTTATGGGATTTAATTTGTACTGCTGCATGGAAATCTGCCGAACCGGGTCTTCACTTTTTAGAAAGGTCTAATAAACAATCAAACACTTGGTATTTCGAGCGGTTAGTGGCAACCAACCCTTGTGGAGAGCAACCCTTAGGGCCATGGGCAGTCTGCAACTTGGGCGCAATGAACCTGTCTGCATACGTAAAAGACGGTGAATTTGACTTCAAAAGCTTTGGAAAAGACGTAAAAGTTGCCATGCGCTTTTTGGATAACGTAATCGACAAAACCTATTACTTTTTTAAAGAAAACGAGAAATGTGCCAAAGATATCCGTCGGACAGGCCTTGGAATCATGGGGCTTGGCGATGCGCTTATAAAAATGAAGCTTCGATATGGAGCAGAAGAATCTTTGCCGGTGATTAAGAAAATATTCGAGACACTTCGGGATAGTTCGTATGATGCTTCGGCAGACCTTGCAAAAGAAAAAGGAGCTTTCCCAAAGTTTGATAAGGTGAAATATATGCAGGGATATCATATCCAGCATCTGCCAAAAGAATTACAGGCAAAAATAAAAAAACAGGGAATTAGAAATGCAGTTCTTCTTACCATTGCTCCAACCGGTACTACTTCTTTAGTTGCAGGAGTATCTTCCGGAGTTGAGCCGGTCTACGAGTTTGAGTTCAAAAGGCGTTGGAGAGGGGGAGAAGAAATTATGTACCATCCTTTGTTTGAAATTTGGAAAAAAGAGAATCCGGATGCAGAAAAGCCAAGCTATTTTGCCAGCGCCAACGATTTAACTCCTTTAGACCATGCCAGAGTCCAGGCAATTGCCCAGGAATACATTGATTCTTCAATTTCAAAGACCGTAAATGCTCCTAAAACCCACACGGTTGAAGATGTAAAAGAGTTGTATATGGCTTCATACGATATGGGATTAAAGGGAATTACCTACATGCGGGATGGGTCAAGGTTTGGAGTTTTGGAAAGAATTGAAGAGAAAAAACCAGAGACAGCAGCCCCAACAGAGGAAAAAGTAATTCCTGCAAACGTCCCATACTTTATGAAACGTCCAACCGTTGTAGAAGGAGTAACCTATCACGCAGATAGCCCCATTGGAAAAACCTACATAACTATAAATCACTATGAAGGAAAGCCATTCGAAGTATTTATCACCAATGGAAAGAGTGGTTCGGATGTTGCAGCCATGGCAGATGCATTAGGACGGGCAATTTCTATGGTGTTGCGTCTTCATAGTCCCGTACCGGTACGTGAGCGGATGAGAAAAATAGTTTCAGAGCTTTCAGGGATTGGTGGTTCACGAAGTGTTGGGTTTGGGGAAAATAAAGTAAGGTCTGTACCGGATGTAGTTGCAAAAGTACTGGCACGTTATGCAGGATTTCGGGTAAACGGGCAGGTAGAGGACAAGATTGTTGCTCCCGTTTCTGTTGAAACATCGGTTTCGGTTCAAAACGGTTCAACAAATGGGCACAGCAATGGAAATGGTCTTTCAAACGGACACACAAACGGGTACAGCCTTACCGATATGGCAAAAGATGCAAACGGCTCAATCCAAAAAATTGCAGATTCTCCAAAACCGGAGACCCAGTTAACCTTAGAGCATATTGAAGTAGACGTTTCTGTCCAACACGCTTCTTCAACAACAAACCTGTATGATATTTGTCCTGAATGTGGAAGTGGAAGCTTAGCGTACGAAGAAGGTTGTCAGAAGTGTTATGCATGCGGTTACTCCGCGTGCTAGTTCAATAGAATTTTGCCCTGTGTATGGGTAATCACGGTGAAAATCCGTGGCTGTGCCGCAACTGTTAAAGTCAGAAAACCATACACATAATAGGGTCCTCGAGCAAGGATTTTTTTGTAATCCTCTCAAAGATCCTGAGAGGATTTTTTTGTTGATGCGCTGAGGTCGGAACGAAAATTGTCTCGCAATACAGTTCGCAAGCTCATTCCGTTTGCTGAGAAATTTTGTTCCTCCCCGCGCAAAATCTTATGAATTTAAAAGTATATACAAAAACAGGGGACAAAGGCCTAACTTCCCTTTTTGGGGGAAAGCGGGTTTCTAAAAACGATCTTCGGGTAGAAGCATATGGGACAGTAGACGAGTTAAATGCAGTTGTTGCCTTAGCATTAACAGAAGTGAAACAGCCTGAGATAAAAAAAGAATTAATGAAAGTCCATAATGATTTATTTTTACTTGGATCAATCCTTTCAGGGTACAAAACCAAAAACATATCTTACTTTAAAGTTAGGGTAGAGCATTTTGAGAAACTCATTGACTTATGGTGGAAAAAGCTTCCCGAACTTCATAATTTTGTGCTTCCCAGTGGAGGAAAAGCAGGTGCACAACTCCATTTTTGTAGGACTTTGGCCAGGCGAGCCGAGCGGCGGACTGTTCAACTTTCAAAAAAAGAGAAGGTTGATCCTTCAATTTTAATTTATTTCAATCGGCTTTCTGATTTATTGTTCACAATGGCAAGGTATTGTAATTACAAAGAAAAAAGAAAGGAGATTATATGGGTGGAGCCACAATAGCAGAAAGAGAACCACGGTTAGTTCATCTAAACTATGACGTAAATGCTCAGTTACGTAATAGCTCGGAAAGAGTTCACTTGGAAAAAGATAAAGTTGAACCAAGTGGGCTTATCCAACAAATGGAGCATCTCTCCCACAACTGGCAACAGGAAGGGTTGCCTCAAAACTGGGCTGATTTGCCTCATGTAGGATTTTTAATTAATACCCAGATTGGATTTCTCAATTCAACTACATGGGAAGGATTAAATCCACAAGAGCGTATAGACCGCTGGACAGAAACTACTGAGTTTTCCCTTCGCGGTTGGGTCCAGGAATACTTAAAAGAAGGATTGGTCTTTTTGGGGCAGTTGTCCATAGAAGAAGTAGACGGGGAGTTGGACTTGGTAGATAGCCGGCATGGGGCCAAACGGAAATTGTCTGATACTATCTCCAAAAAGGAGCGAAATGGCGCGGTTTGGAATGCCCATGTGAATTTAGTCCGTCCCTTTTTGCTTGACGCTCTCGACGGCTCAATTGCTGTTATTGCAAGCCCTGCTGGTTCTAGTGGAATCAGAGATGAGCGTGGGGAAATGATTGATTATGTTGATTCCCACTACGATATTTTGCAGAAAAAAGGAAACGATATTTTTGAATATACCATCCGCACCGATTTTAAAAACAGCGAGCACCGGGAAGCTTTAAAAAGGCTTCGAAGATATGCAGGACAACCGGAAATTGTTCTCAATGACGAGTCACCGGTTGAATCATATATTGAATCAGTTGCCCTATTTGATAGCTCCACTATGCCATTTGAAGTTTCAGATGTGGTTAACGTATTAAGGGATACCCGTTTTGATGTTTCAGGAGGGTCGCTCTACGCATTTAAAAATAGAATGTGGCGTGATGTCTATAAAGATATTGCAAAGGGGGAGGAGCTATGGCATTACGACGTTACCTCAGACACATATATTAAAGAATTTGCTGCATTTGCAAAAACAGAGCCATGGAATGCACAAAAACTAAAAGAAGCTTTGGCTACCACCATCTTACGGCTCACCAGGTATGTTCTAAAAGAAGAACGTGTTAAAAAAGAAGGCGAACATGTCCGCTTAATGGTTGATGGAGATTACGGAGAGGTACTGGAGCAAGCAGCTCAGGCTGCCGGGTGTGCAGGGGGAGGAAGGAAAAAAGCAGAGTCTTCTTCGGAAGCCGGATTAGGAGAAAAAACTCTTAATTGTAAGTGCCCTTTTTGTGGTGAGCAAATAGACGCAATCATTGCAAACGGTAAGATCACTTGTCCACGGGAAGAATGTGGAAGGTCAGCTCCTTATGACTGTTGATAGTAATAATCAAGAAGATTTTTATCTAGACGAGCATGGGAATGTAGTTTTTACTGCGGAATTTTTAAAAAAGAGGGGATTTTGTTGTGGGAATGGATGTAAAAACTGCCCCTATGAAAAAGAACAGAGCTGATTCGATACGGAGAAGATTCTGAAACCAGCTTCGACGCGAGGCGAGCAAGTTCAGAATGACAGAAAGAACAGGTTCGTGGTATCATGGAGCTATGAATAATGCTGCCTCAGATAATAATGATCAGGTTCAACAGCAAACAACTCAACAAGATCAAACTGGGCCAGTAGTAACCCCGGTTGGGTCGGTACAAAAAGAAACGGGTCCGGTAAAAGCAGCCACTGAATTTGTAAAACCATCCGAGTCGGCACCTTCTGTCTCGCCCGAGTTGGCAGAGATGGGGGTAGAAACAAAAGGGGAGCATCCAACGTTAACTCCTGCAGATTTACAAGCTGGAATAACTCATGCAAAAGAAGCAACGCCTGTTTTGACACAGCCAAGTTCTAGCGTCCAATATCCAATGAATGCACAACAGGCAAAAAGGGCACTTCATGCGCGCGTTGGTGATTCAATCCGTTGGCTTGCGCTTTTGATTTTGCGCCAAATGAAAATGGAGAAAGCTCAAAAAACTAAGTAACGTATGGATTTAGGAGATTTAGGATCACTTTTTATATCAACAGTACAAGGATTAGTTATTGCAGCGGTCATTATATTTGGCCTGTATGCGATTGGTTATCTGTTTATTTTGTGGAGAAGAAGTAACGATAGGTATAAAAAATCGTTGGATTCGGTGCTTTTACAGGTTGCCGTGCCAAGGGAAAACGAAATTAAAATAGATGCAGCCGAACAATTGTTTTCAAGTCTTACTTCTATAAAGATCAGCGGGTTTTTTTCCTTTCTTAAAATGCAACCGCACCTTTCTTTTGACATTGTGGGGATGCCGGGGGACATACGGTTCTATGTATACACCCCAAATAAGTATCGTGATCTTGTAGAGAAGCAAATTAACGGAGCATACCCGGATGCAGAGATTACTGTAGTAGAAGAAGGAGTTCAGAAGAAAGACTTTATTGTAGGAAATGAATACAATATTTTTTCAAAGGAAGGAAAGGTTGCTTTTGCCTCTTTAAAGTTAAAATCAACTGATTACCTTCCCATAAAAGTGTTTAAAGATCTTCCGGTTGATCCCTTGTCTACCATTACATCGGTTCTTGCAAAAATGACTCCGGGGGAGGGAGCTGCGATTCAAATTTTAATAAGCCCTGCAGATTCCAAGTGGAGAAAAATCGGAAGATCTTTCCTTTCTAAAACCAAAAAGGCAGAAGCAAATCCTGAAACTGCAAAATATTCTGCAGATGCAAAAGAGCTTGAGGCAATAGAAAACAAAATCTCAAAACCCGGATTTCATACAGTCATTAGGTTGGTTGTTTCCTCAACAAGCGAGGAAGCTGCAAATGCCCATCTTTCAAATTTAAGCAGTGCCTTTTCCCAGTTTAACGGAGTAAATTCGTTTACCAAACAAAAACGTTTTCGATTCCTTAAAAGCTTTTTTATGAGCGCGTTTATAAACCGGTACATGCCATTAACCGAGAAGGCTTCGATTTTATCCAGTGAAGAATTGGCATCGTTATTCCATTTCCCAAATAAAAGCATTACGACACCCCATATTCTTTGGATTACTGCAAAGCGGGCGCCGGCCCCGGCCCAAATTCCCGAGTCTGGGATGTATTTGGGTAAAAGCACCTATCGTGGACTTTCAAAACCGGTGTACATGAGCTTAAACGATAGGCGAAGGCATATGTACATTATTGGAAAAACAGGAACCGGAAAATCAGAGTTTCTCAAAGACATGATTATGCAGGATATCCGCTCTGGGCAGGGAGTTGCGGTTATTGATCCGCACGGAGATTTAATTGATGATATTTTGCTTTTGGTTCCACCCCAGCGCGCAGAAGATGTTATTTTATTTGACCCATCAGACACCGACCGACCCATGGGCTTTAACATGTTGGAAGCAGATACCGAAGAGCAAAGGCATTTGGTAGTTACTTCGGTTATCGGGCTTATGTACAAATTGTTTGATCCAAATAAAACCGGAATTATCGGACCGCGGTTTGAGCATGCAATTAGAAATGCCATGTTAACCGTTATGTACGAGCCCGGTAGTACTTTTGTTGAAGTGGTGCGTTCGTTAACCGACGCTGCATACGTTCAGGAATTATTGCCAAAAGTTACCGACCCGATTATTCGAAGATATTGGACAGATCAGATTGCCCAGACATCTGACTTTCATAAGTCAGAGGTTTTGGATTACATTGTGTCTAAGTTCGGAAGATTCGTAACGAATAAGACCATCAGAAACATTATTGGACAATCGTATAGCGCATTTAATTTCCGGCAAGTTATGGACGAGGGAAAAATTTTGCTGGTGAATTTGTCCAAAGGAAAAATAGGGGAGGAAAACTCTAACTTCCTAGGGTTAATTTTAGTCCCAAAGATTCTTGTCGCCGCAATGAGCAGACAAGATATGTCAAAAGAAAAACGCCGCGATTTCTTTTTGTACGTTGACGAGTTCCAAAACTTTGCCACTCCTGATTTTGCCCAGATTTTGTCCGAGGCTCGTAAATACAAGCTTAATCTTACTGTTGCAAACCAGTTTATCGGACAAATGGAAGAAGAGGTTAAGAATGCAATTTTTGGAAATGCGGGTTCGATTGTCTCTTTCAGGGTTGGAGTTACCGATGCAAATTATCTCCAACACGAATTCCAACCAACATTTTCGGAAGCCGATTTAATCAACATAGAAAAGTATAACGTGTATATTAAAACCATTGTGAATGAAGAGCCGGTCCCGCCATTTTCTATGGATTTAACCCGGGATGTCTCAATTGAGAAGAAGCAGCAAAACCCACGGGTTGCAGAGTTAATAAGAGAACTTTCTCGGTTGAAATATGGCCGGGATAGGGCGGTTGTTGAGCAGGAAATTAACCAGCGCTCCCACCTGTAAACTTGTCACTTTTTACCCCATTTGCTACAATCTGGACACTCGTGCGAATAGCTCAACGGTAGAGCGGATGTCTTATACACATCTGGTTCAAGGTTCGAATCCTTGTTCGCACACTACTTCTTGAACAAGTTCAATCTTCTGGTGTATAGTACTTTCTACCTCTATGCGTTTACGAATTTCTCCAAGACAAACTGTTAGGGGACATGCGTTTGCAGACCATATTGGTTTTGAAGAATCACGGCGGAAAGTTCACGAATCCGGAGGAGATGACAAGCGTGGTTTTCGCGACATATTTTTAATCGCTTGCCTCTTTTTATTTTGTATAGCATTAGTTTTTAAGCTCTTTTTTGTCGAGATAGTTCAGGGGTCTTCGTACCGGAATCTCTCCGACAGTAACCGTACCAAAACAGAGGTAATTCATGCACCTCGCGGAATTATTTTCGATAGAAATGGGGTCCCCTTGGTTTACAATGCTCCGGGTTTTCGGACTTCAAACAACGGGAAAACAGTCCTTTTAAATCGTGACGAAGCGCTATCCCAATTAGCAAAAGGGGCACAAAATATCGAAGTAGACAGCCTTCGCATGTACCCTTTTAAGGAAGCATTCGCTCATGTTTTGGGTTACATCGGACAAATTTCAGAAGACGAGCTAAAAATGCCCGAATTCGATTCATATAAATCAGGTGACCTTATTGGAAAAATGGGTATCGAGCAGCAATACGAGCGGATTTTAAAAGGGATCGATGGGAAAACATTGGTAGAAATAGATGCATCGGGGAAGCCAACCAGAAAGCTTGGGACTTCGGACCCCATTCCTGGTGAAAATATAACCTTAACATTGGACAGTAAGCTCCAAAAAGCAGCATTCGATGCAATGAAAGATGTAAAGAAAGGTGCGGTAATTGTTTCGACACCCCAAGGGGAGATTTTAGCAATGATTTCTATGCCATCTTTTGACCCAAACTCTTTTACCTTAAGCTCAAATTACAAACCAGAAGGTCCTTATCAAAGTATTTCCCAAATTCTTTTGGACTCGGATAACCAGCCACTTCTTAACCGTGCAATTTCGGGGACGTATCCTCCCGGTTCAACATTCAAACTAATCAATGCTGCTGCAGGATTAACTAACCATATTATCGACGAAAATTATCAAGTAGAAGACAACGGAGTTATTACGCTTGGGGCATTTTCTTTTTCCAATTGGTACTTTAGCCAATATGGGAAAACTGAGGGATCGGTCGATGTAGTAAAGGCAATCAAGCGTTCAAACGATATATTTTTTTACACGTTGGCCGGAAAAGTCGGGGTAGATACTATTTCTAAAACTGCACAAAAATTTGGGTTGGGACAACAATTGGGAATAGATCTTGCCGGGGAAGCGCATGGAGTTTTGCCTACACAAGAGTGGAAGCAAAAAAACATTGGGGAGCCATGGTATTTGGGAGACACTTACCACTATGGAATCGGACAGGGCTATTTGCTTACCACTCCGCTTCAGGTAAACGGTTGGACCCAAGCAATTGCAAATGGGGGGATTCTGTACCAACCCCATTTATTAAAATCGTTAAAACCAAAAGTACTGGGGGAAAATCTTTTGGATTCCCATTCGTTTGATTTAATTCGGCAGGGGATGATGGAGGCTTGTGATACGGGTGGAGTTGCGTGGCCGATCTTTGGTTTTCAGGTGAACAATCCAAAGCTTCAAATCGATGGAAGAAATATAACCGAAACTGCACAATCTACCTCTTCTGCGCAATTTTCGAATCAAAGGCATGTGGTAGTTGCTTGTAAAACAGGTACCGCACAACATGGAGGAGAAGAAACCCTGCCTCATGCATGGATAACTATGTTTGCTCCGGCCTACAACCCACAGATAGTCGTCACAGTTCTCTCAGAAAGTAGTGGAGAAGGATCAAATATCGCCGCCCCAATCGCAAAGAAGATTTTAGAAGAGTGGTTTGGTCGTTAAAGTTCGGTGAGGGTTTGGTTTTCTTTTGCTCTTTCGGGAACGTACTGGAGATAGCGTTCGGTTGTAGAAATCCGTTTGTGTCCTAAGATTTTAGAAAGCATAACCAACGATACTCCATGTTTTAAGTGGTGGGCGACAAAGGTGTGGCGCAAATCATTTACTTTTGCATCTTTAATTTCTGCCAAACGGAAGTACCGTTCAACCGCTGTTCGAATATTTCTTATCAAGAATGGTTTTCCGGATTTGGTAACAAATACTTTCTCTTCGGCAACCTTTGGTCTTGAAGCAAGATACCGGTTTAAGGCTTCTTTTGCAGGCTTGTTAAGCGGAACTTCGCGCTCTTCGTGTTTTTCAAAGGAAGCAATGTGCAAACCGCTTGGTTTTACATCGGCAAGCTTAAGGGCTGCCAATTCTCCGATTCTAATCCCTGTTTGGAGCAAAAGCTCGATAATGGCAAACATTCTGGGATCGTTTCTGGCTGAATCACGCAATGCCCGGTACTCGGTTGGAGTTAAAATTCTCGGTGGAGCAAGCTCATATTTTGGGTGGTTAATCAAAAGGGAAGGGTCATCGGTAACATACTCGTTTATCTTAAGAAACCGATAAAAAGTGCGGGTAGAATTGATTTTTCTGGAAATAGATTTAGGCGTGTAGCCGTCTTTTGACAATTTTGCCAAAAAAGCCTCCAGGTGTTCGCGATTTACATCGCTTACCTGATTTTTTTGAAGGTCTTCCAGGAAGCTGACAAGCTGATCGATGTCCTTTCCATATGCTACAATGGTGGAGTTTGAATGCTTCTTCTCAGAAAGATATTTCTTAAACTGATCGTGCGCGTCTCTGATTCGAATTGGTTTCATTTGGTTTATTCAGCGGCTTTAAGCAGAAAGCCTATAATAAGTGCCTATATTACCACGACTATGCGTATTCGTCAAGGCCGAATTTTTAGCCAGGAAGCCTGTATAGCCACACTATAACATGAAGAGAGCTTTTTCTATTGCCATTGTGGTCGTATGTATCTTTGCAGCTCAGAGCCTTATTTTCTCCATCGTTTCGCTTTGGCAGAAGCAAGACGTGGTCCGGCAGGCTCAGCAGCAGCTTGCAATAGAGCAGAAGAAGAATACACAGCTTAAAAAGCAGTTGGCAAAAGTGCAAAGTCCCCAGTTTTTGGAAGAAGAGGCAAGGGATAAGCTGTTTCTGCAAAAAGAGGGCGAAAATCAGGTAATTGTGCCGGATAACCAGAATATAAGCCTGGCTACCCAAAAGCAAGTAGATACCAGACCCAATCTCCAAAAGTGGTTTGACCTGTTTTTTAAAGATTAGTCCCAGAGAGTGTTGCCGCGCAAGCGGAAGTCGGTTTGCCCGACAGCCGTTTGCGTTCGATGGCGAACACCCCCTGGGACAGGGACGGGAGAGTTGTTAGGGGAGGGAGTTGTACCAGCAGACCAAGGCTGCGGCAGCGGTGCCACACGCAAGAGACACGGTCAGTCGACCAAGGATCGAGCGGAGAGACTTCCTCATAGTAGCCCGTCGAACCAGTGGCGTCGGAACAGCTTGTCTATGGCAATGGCCACAAACAGGGGAATCTGAAGCGAGGCAAAGGCAACCGCCAGAGCAGTCAAAGCCCATTCGGGCTTTTTTCGTGATCTCATACGCTACCTTTCCTATGCTGCGCAGTTGGGTTGGCGAAACTGGCGGACGAACCAGATAAAGAATGCAGCATACACTGCGACCACGGCCAATAACGCGCCGGCCAGACAGAGCTCGAAGAGCTTTCTCATAGATCGTGGGACCTTTCTCTGCCCTAGGCAGCCTTTGTTTGTACCACGCGGCCGCGGCAACTTTGGAGAAACCTCCGCTTGTTGTCAGCCGGGTGGGCTGGTTTCATCAGGATAACCGGGTGTTCGCCTTTACAGCGCTTGCACGGATAGTATTCGATTTTGCTGGGACACCGGTCGTATGGTTTGGGAAAGCGTTCGCCGCACTGGGTACAGATCCACATTTGATTGACCAACTTTGTCCTCCCTTTTCTTTACTCTTCCGATTTCAAAGATCAATCTGGCAAACTACCCGACGGTTGCAATTGGCTACTCACCAAAACCAGAGGGTTGTTTGACAAACGGAAAGAATCTTAGCAGAAGGAGTCTACCAAACTCAAGTATTGACGGTAGGGGAATAGGGATCTAGTATGTGATTATGCTTCGGAAATCAGCTATTTTGAAAATCCTTCCTCTTTTTCTTTTCTTTGGGTTTATTGGTTATTTTAGTTACAAGCGCGCAATTGCATTTGGATGCTTCGATGATTGCGCTCGTTACACCGCAGCATACTTTATGCTTAAGGGAAGAGTACTCTACTCCCAAATTTTTGATAACCACCAGGTCCTAACTACGTATATAAGTGCCTTCATTCAATTAATTTTCCATCCAAAAACAATCTACCAACTTGTCCTGGACCATCGGATCGTCTTATACCTTTTCGGTGTATTGTTTGATCTACTTATTATATGGAGATTCCGAAAAATTGGAGTATTTTTTGTGCTCTTCTACGAAACAACAAAATTTTACCTATTTGGGGAAAGATTTTTGTCGGAAGCGTTTATTGTGTACCCCTTGGTATACCTTTTTGGGTTGGTAATCCAACACATCCAAAATAAAAAAATATCAGACAAAGATATTCTTCTTAGCGCGGCCTTTTCATGGTTTATTGTTTTTAGTAGGGAGCCATATATTCCTTTAGCGCTCTTTTTCTTCGTGGTGCTTTTGTGGGGAAAGGTAACACCAGTAAAGAAAAAAGCAGTTGCGTTTTTTTTAATTCTTACAGGGATAGTTCTCTTATCAGTTCCACTTAAAGAGTATATCTATCAGGTTTTCCAATTTAATGTTACCAATAGTAGTGAGTTGCAGTCTGGATTGCACTGGCAGTCTTTTTTCTATCCCTTTATCCTTTTATTTTCGGGGAAAGAGACAGTCTTTCGGTATTTCCTAATTGGAATTGATGTGGTCTTTTTGGGAGTTTGTTTTTTTGCAGGTTATAAAAAACAATGGAAACTTCTTGCTATTACTTTTCTATCTTTGGGGTTAGCAAATTTTCGTTATGTTTCCCCGGGTACGCAGTTTTACGAAGCGTTTCATCTGACCCAATGGTATGGGATATTTTTATTTTCTCTTTTTTATTTTCTTTTCGAGTTTAAAAAACGGAGTAAAAAGTGGGGAAGAGTAGTGTTGGGTCTTGTCGTCTTTATGTTAATGGCATTTCTTTTACACAAGCAATCCTATGTTTGGGACAAGTCGGACCGAAATGTAGATTATATTGCTGGATATGGAAATTATGCAGCCAACGGTTTTGTAATTAAAACATTGGCAACTCCAAAAAACACCTTATTTGCAGACCAAATCGATGACTTGTTGTATGTTGTCGCAGATATAAAACCTGCATATAAATATAGTTGGTATTACGCTGGAATGCCCGATGTAAAAAAGTTTAAAGATCTCTACCAGGAGATGTTTGCAAACTATCCTCCGGATTTTTACCTAGGATTCTGTCCACAAAGTAGCGGAAGAGCGCTGAATTTACCAAAAGAACAATTTGCAAACTATGACCAATTGTTTTTTGCAGGAAAGCCAAGTTGTCTGTATGTAAAAAAGACAACTGTTGCACAAATTCCAAAGGCAAAGTGGGATTATTTAAAGAAGTATCAATACACAATCTCTGGCCAATAGAAATAAAAAGGGCCGAGATTGCTCCGCATAAGCGGGTAGTGCACGTGCACAATCTCGGCCCAAGGCCAGGTTAACTAGTCGGTTGCGGTTGTCTATTTGTGGAAGTCGTTGGGTGGGTCCTTTGTGGCCCGGAGTTCTACGACCATCTTCTGGTGACAGAGCGCGACGATAGCCGCCACGATCCAGTTACCGAACATCTCGTCGAAGTAGTCCTGTACTCCACTGCACCCAACGGCGCCAAGCCTTCCCGGAATCGGGACGCCGCCCACATAGACAGGGTCGCCGACACGGGTGCGAAACGGCTCGCAGAACTGGATTTGCCGAGTAGGCATGTTTTCACGCCAGGCGGCGTAGGATTTACCGCGGGCGTACCGCTGGTATGGGAATTCCCAGTCCTCGCCGAGAGGCGTTTCGTAGATGATCGCTCCCGTGTGGTCGCGGACGACAATGCACAGGTCTTTCCTGTTGGTGTAGCCGTGCTTCATCGTTTCCACGATGCCGGAAAAGGCTAGTGACACTGCGTCCTGTACGATCTTGGGGGTGAGGATGCAGGGCTCAATGCCGGTGCCGTCATCTGCCAGTTCTTCGTCGAACTGGTCCTCGGGTTTGACGTTGTCTTTTGCCATGGTGTTCTCCTTAGTCTTTCTTTCCGAAGTCGGGGCAGGCTTCGAGTTCGTCTTGCGACGCGGTCCCACCGAAATGCGGTGGAATAAGGGTGCGAAGCCCGGTCGGGTCGTCAGGATCCATCAGTTTTGCGCTTTTACGCGGGTGGAACTCCGGGTCGAACATCTGCGTCGGGTCGGCCGGCTCTAGGGCAATTAGGTGCGCCGCGACTTGGAGATGGAGCGGGAGGTGCTGCCAGGCAGTCGGACTTTCCGCGAGCTTTCTGAACAACTCCTGGTCCTCTTCGCTCATCTCCCTGATGTTGGGTACCGCATTTTTGGTGTCGGTGATGGCGATGAGCTCGCCGCTTTTCAGGCGGAAAACCCATGATTTGCGCGATGCGAGCGGGTCGTGATTGCAGATGCCAACACGGACTGCGTCTTCCATTCCACGGCCGTCGCGGTCTTGGACGATGTAGTAGGCGAAAGCCTCTTCGGCTTCTTCCCAGGTCGTGATAGGTGGTTCCAACTAGATTCCTCCTCGTTGTTTTTCGTTTTGCCGTTGGGTTTCCAGCCATTCCCGCAGTGTTACCAAAGCGGCAATGAGCAGTGCCAAACCGCAGATGGTCCCCGCGAGAGTACTGAGCGTCCTGTCCTTCATCGGACTCCTTTCTACCAGTGGTGGGGCATTGCTCTTACGAGCTTTGCCTGGATTGCGTCGGTTGATTGCTGGCTTAGCATCATTCGCATGTAGTGCCACGCGTCGACTATGTGTCCGGTGCTAAACCGTTTGAGTTTCCGTTCGGGGAGCAGATTGTCTGATTCTCTCATCCTGACCAAGAGGAAGTACCAGACGTGGTTGTGCAACCGGTAGTATAGCCGGTTTGGGGGCACTTCCACGTACGGGTCCTCGTAGGTTGGGATTTTGGGTTTGGTTATCTGCCGAAGCAGCAATGCCGAAGCCAGGATGCCACTTGATACCAAGAATAACTTTCTCACGATGTCTCCTTTTCTGTGAGCGATTTGATTGACTATGTTAATGTCCGCCAAACTGAATACGAAATAATTCCTATCCAATTCGGCGAACATTAGTACAACCGCAAACTGTTAACGTGCCCTTCGCAACTTCGTTGCTCAGGGTAAACCCTTTTTTGGTAAACCTGATTGAACAAAGTTAAAAGCACAAAGAGAACAAACAACAGGCCGCAAATGGCCGGAGGTTGTTCAAAATGCTTTGGGATTTTACCAGAAAAAGGGGAGAAGAGCAATATTTATAGGCTTTGTTCGGAACTGTGTTGCGGGGCTGGGAGTTGCGCCCAGCCTGTGAGATTATGAGCCTCACGTGCACTGTACACTACCCCGCGCGTGGGGTTTAGTATATCATTTGATTTAGCTTCGGTCAATTGATATACTTTTGCAAACGCCAGGGTAGCTCAATGGTGGAGCACAGCATTCATAACGCTGCGGTTGTGGGTCCGATCCCCACCCCTGGTACTGTCCTTCTTTGTATGTTTGTAAAAATAGGCGGCGTAAGTGGTTCGGGGAAATCTTCTACGATTCCTCTTGTTGCAGATTATCTTCAAAGAAAGGGATACAAGACAGAGATTGTAAAAGGGTCTGCCCTTATGGCAGCCTATCTTGGAGTAGAGGAATACGAACTTCAATTTTGTTCGGAAGAAGAACGAGTAAGGGCTCGCCAAAATGTTTACACGGATTTGTACAAAAAAGATAGAGAGGACCCCAAAATTAGACTTAGAGATGGACACTTTGCATTTGTAAAAGTTAATGGGACAGAATCGGTTTCAGTTTCTAAGGCACATATTCTTCCCGGTGATCTTTCCCAGTTGAAAGCAATTTTTGTTTTGGATGCTCCGGCGGATATTGTTTCAAGGAGGAGAAGAGAGGACAAGACAAGATCGGATAGGACAATCGTCGACGCTTTTGATATAGATGTTGAAGAATTTTATGAAAGGGAGGAAGGTCGTCTTCAGGCTTTACAACTTGGCATACCTTTTTTTCTTGTTGATACTTCAAGCGATCGTTCGCTACGGGTAGCAACTGTAATTGGGTCTGCAATAGAGAAACAAGTTTTGTGGAAAGAGCGAGAAATTCATAGGTATCTACGTGAATCAGCAAATCTGGGAGTTGAAAAGCGTTAGTAACCCATCTATAGTTTAGGTAATGGGATTTATCAAGCGCCACAAGGTACTCCTTTGCATCATTATAATTGCTGCATTTCTCAGACTTTACAAACTAAATACACTTCCGCCCGGCATTCATGGTGATGAGGCGAGCATTGGTTATACTGCTTATTCGCTTTTAAAAACCGGAAAAGATCAAAACGGGAATTTTTTGCCAATATCTATTGACCAGTTTGGAGACGAAAGGCCAGCTGGATACCATTATCTGGATGTTCCATTTGTCGGAGTTTTTGGGTTAAATGGATTTTCAGTAAGACTCCCGGCAGCTTTATTTGGAATTGCAAACGTTATCCTTTTATATTTCCTTGTCTTGGAATTTTTTGATTCTGAGCAGCTTGCGCTGTTGTCCTCTCTGCTTTTGGCAATAACCCCTTGGGATGTAAACATTTCGCGGGCATCCTCCGAAAGTATTATTGCCGGATTTTTTGTCATGCTGGGTGTTTATTTTCTGTACCGCGAATTAAAACGTGAAGCCAGAAATTATAAACTGCTATTTTTCAGCTTCGTCTGCTTTTTTCTAAGTGTTTTCTTTTATCACGCTCCTTTTGTGTTTCTTCCTCTCTTTATTCCTTTGCTTTTAGGCATAACCTATTTACAGAAAAAATATACTACTCGTAAAGTTAGTATTGTTGCCGGATTTTTTGCTTTGGTGGTGCTTTCTCTTGTGCTTTTAAGTGCACTGCAGGGGAATGGGCGGGCAAACCAAATAGGTTTATTTTCCATTCCTGGTGGAACCATTCAATTAAAACAAGCAATGGATGAAGAGGGTACACTAAATCCGCTTCTCACCAGATTTTATGACAACAAACTATTTTTTTACGGGCGATTTTTTGCTACTTTTTACTCCGAGCATCTCAATGGGGATTTTCTTTTTGTAAATACCGGGTCACCGGTTAGATATAAGATTCCTTTTACCGGAAATTTCTACATGATTGAGGCTCCGTTTTTCCTGTTGGGGCTAGCTTTTCTCTTAAGCGAAGGAATTAAAAAAAGAAGATGGGAATATTTAATCCCGGTTGCGTGGCTTTTGATTTCTCCTATTCCTGCAGCAGTTACTTGGGAAGATTTGCCCAATGTAATACGCGCATCGTTAATGATTCCTGCAGTTACCATGATTAGTGCATTTGGTTTTATAGAGATCTTTAACCTTGTTTCCAAACGGTGGAGAAGCATATTTATTTGGGTTTTTGCAGTTTTGCTTTTACAGGGATTTCTTTATTTTTATCATAATTATTTTTGGAGACTGCCAGTGCATGAGCCCTGGAACAGATCGGCTGCAGAGGAGGACTTACTTTCTAAGGTATATACCTATTCACAGGGGAAACAAACAGTAATTATGACCGGTGAGCACAATAATAACTTTATTTTCTATTTGTTTTACAATAAATTCGATCCGGCGAAATTTCAAGCTATGGGATCACCAAAAGATCACGATGGGCTCCATTTCCAAAACCTTGTGTACACCGGTAACCCTTGTCCACTCCGGGGAGATCCTAACCACGACGAGTTGAGTAAAAGCATGGAGTCGAATCTATACGTAGACAAGGAAGATTGTCCGCTTCCAAGAAATGCTCAGGTTTTGGATACATCAAGGACTCCAGATGGCTTACCTGCGTTTCTCATCATAAAGCTTAACCCTCCCGCAAAACCATAAAATTGCTATAATACAGCCATGATCTCAGAGTATAAAGGTAAAAATGTCGCGGTGTTGGGGGCGGGGATCGAAGGTTTAAGTTCGGAAAAATATTTAAGACAACATGGTGCCAACGTTGTTGTTCTCGATAAAAAAGACGGCGAACAGTATCTTGATGGTTTGGAAAAATACGACCTGTTAGTCCGTAGTCCCGGAATTAGGTTGGATACCCCGCAATTAGTCCAATACCAAAAAAATGGGGGAGAAATTACTTCCCAAACAAAGATTTTCTTTGACTTATGTCCTGCAAAAATCGTTGGAATTACCGGTACTAAGGGGAAAGGGACCACCAGCACCTTAATCTACGAAATGCTGCAAAAACAGTACGACTCTGTATTTCTAGGAGGTAATATAGGGGTACCTCCGTTGGACTTTTTGGATAAGTTAGATGTTCATTCAAAAGTAGTGCTAGAATTGTCCAGTTTTCAGCTTTTAGACTTAAAAAAGAGTCCTCACATCGCCATAATGCTTATGATTACCAGCGAACATTTGGATTACCACAATTCTGTTGAAGAATATGTAGATGCAAAACGAAATCTTGTCCGTTTTCAAAAACCCGATGACTTTGCAGTTTTAAATCGGGATTATATTGCAACCAACGAATCGGATATTCACACAGAAGCACAAATTTATTGGGTAAGCAGAGAGAGGGGAGTAGAACGAGGATGTTTTGTAGAAAAAGGTTGGATTATGTTCAAGAAAAACAGAGAAGAACATGGAGAAGAAGTTATAAAAACCTCAGAAATCAAACTTTTGGGAGAACATAACTGGGAAAATGTATGTGCAGCAGTTACCGCAGCCAAAATTGCGGGTGTTTCAAATTCAAATATCGTTTCGGTGGTCAAAACATTTTCGGGATTAGAGCATCGGCTTGAGTTTTGTGGAGAAGTTAGAGGTGTTAGATTTTATGATGACTCTTTTTCTACCACCCCGGAGACTGCAATTGCGGCAATTCACTCATTTAAAGAGCCTGAAATTTTAATTTTGGGTGGCTCTTCCAAAAACAGCGACTTTAAAGAACTTGGGGAAACCATAAACGAATCGAAAAACATAAAAGCCATTATTGGAATTGGAGAGGAATGGAAACGGATTAAAGAAAGTATAAAAAATAGTTCGATAAAGTTTATTGAGGGGGCAGAAAACATGCAACAAATAGTTCACGCAGCACTTTTAGAAGCAGAAGATGGAGATATTGTGCTCCTTTCTCCAGCATGTGCCAGTTTTGGGATGTTTCAAAATTACAAAGACCGCGGAAACCAATTTAAAGAGGAGGTAAAACGTCTAGAAAATGTTCAATTTCAAAATTCTTCAAAAGGATAAAAGCTCCAGGGCAAGAGCGGGGGAGCTAAAAACTCCGCATGGAACGATTCTTACTCCCAATTTTAATCCGGTTGGTACCCAGGCAACGGTTAAAACACTAAGTTCTAAGGATTTAAAAGAAATAGGTGCCCAAATTATTCTTTCTAACACCTACCATCTTCATCTGCGGCCTGGGGAAAAGGTAATTGAAGAATTTGGGGGACTGGGAAAATTTATGGGATGGGATGGTCCAACCATGACCGATTCGGGAGGGTTCCAAGTGTTCTCTTTGGGAGTAGCACAGAAAAAAGAAGTGTTACGTGGTAGCGGTGGACAAAAATTAACTAAATTTGCCAAGTCTGTTTTTCTTTCCCCGGCAGACACCCAATTTCTGCTCCCTTCGGTGACCAAAACCAGAATAGACAAGGAGATTATAAAATTAAGGCAGGCAAAAGTTGTCGAGGATGGGGTTTGGTTCTATTCTCACATCGACGGAAGCAAACACTGGTTCGATGCAAGAGTTTCTATAGAAGCCCAGGAAAAAATTGGAGCAGATTTAATTGTCGCATTCGATGACCACGAATCCCCATTGTGGGATTATGAAACTACCAAAGTGTCGGTTGAAAGGACAGAGCGGTGGGGACTAGAGAGCCTTAGATTACACAAAAGAAAAGACCAGCTTATGTACGGTATTGTGCACGGTGGGGTGTTTGAGGATTTGCGGAAGCGCTCGGCTGAGTTTACTAACAAACATTTTAAAGCCGTATCGATTGGGGGGTCGTATACCTCAAAGTCGGTGCTTCACCAGGTTTTAGATTGGACTGTTCCATTATTCAACGAAGAAAAGCCGCGGCATTTGTTAGGGATTGGGGAAGTAGAAGATTTATTCGAAGGGGTAGAGCGGGGAATTGATTTTTTCGACTGTGTTTCCCCGACACGACGTGGTAGACACGGCACATTTTATGTAAGCCCTAAAGGAGGAGGAAATAAAAAGAATAGTTTCTCAAAACATATTTATAACCGAGCGTTTGCAAAGGATAAAAAGCCATTAGATCCCCTTTGCAAATGTGCAACTTGCCAAAATTTTACTGCTGGATATATTAGCCATTTATTTCGGGCGAAAGAGTTTTTGGCAGGAAGACTTCTTACCTACCACAATGTCTATTTTATCGTTAACTTAATGCAAGAGATAAGAGAAGCAATTCTAGATAACCAGTTCGACAGGCTTAAAAAACAGTGGTTGAAAGTGTAATTTGCTCCTGCTACAATCCCAAATTGTGAGCGTAGAACTACGTCAAACTCCCGAGCCGATTTTGTCTGCAAGCCGTTCTTTACTAAGATCTGCTTCGGATGCAATCGACAACTACGCAAATGGGTTAGCCGCAATAGTAGAGCCTTTTGGTGATAATGTTCTTGCAGAATTCACTGGAGTCGCCTTTATTACTTACAAAAAGAATCATGAATCACACTACCTGCGTTTGGAAGTAGGCCAAGATGGAATAAGAATAAAAGATATAACAAACCCACCAGAGTTTTTTAAGGGAACACTCCAAAAAACAAAAAAGATCCCGGTAATAGAAGAATATCGGGTTAAGACAACCGGAGAAGTTACTTACGAGGGAAAACCTCTTCAGGATTCTGACAAACGCATTGCTTTGTTGGCCCAAAGGGTGACAGATGGAGAATTATACTTTCCAAATGGGCAGAATGTGTTTGCCTCGGGTATAAGACGAAAAGTAAATTACGACAATGTACTAAGTGACATGACTTATGATTCTTTGGCAAGGACAAAAAATCAAACTGCCAAAGATCGCGCAGAACTGGAGCGTAAATTTCCTCAAATCCAAGAACGCCGCCTTTTGGTTGCAGAGCTTTCAAAAGAAGAATCCCAAAAAGCGCGAGAGGCAGCAAAACAATTATGGATTACCGCAATGGAGCAAATGGGAAAAAGAAATACCGACCATCTGGTATTTAGGGAAATAGGAGAGCATAAGGAGTTTATTTATGTGAAAAGCAAAAATAAAATAGGAGGGGCGTATAGCCGCTTTGTAGACTTTCAGCTTTATGATTGGAGAAATGAAGTTGCGGTTGGAGAAAATCTTTTTTCAAGAGAACTGGTCCGGTATGATTTTATAGGAAGTAAGGTGGTGGCGACAAAAATCCAATTTATTCGGGATGAGAAAGAAACCTTTAAAGAGCGAAAAGCAGTAGAACGTCATGAAGCAACCGCAGACGAATTAGAAAACATGCAAGAGAGAATTCTTGCTGCTCCTGCAACCCAAATCCCCGCTTGGAACAAGAAAAAGGATGCATAAGATCCTCCACAGCAGTTTGTGTTAAAATTAAAGAACGATATGAGAAAGAAAGTATATTCTGGCATTCGGGCCACCGGAAGGCTCCATCTGGGGAATTATTTGGGAGCTGTTAAAGGCATGCTTGCACTGCAAGACACCTATGATTGTGTGTTCTCCGTCGTTGATTTACACACCATTACAGTGCCATACGATCCAAAGACATTAAAGGATTCGGTTAGACAAATAATTCTTGATTATCTTGCGGTAGGGTTGGATCCTCAAAACTGTTTGTTGGAAGTTCAATCCCGTGTTCCACAGCATACCGAATTAGCATATCTTCTTTCAACGGTCTACCCGGTTTCAAGACTCGAAGATTTACCAACATATAAAGAGAAAAAGGCCCAATATCCAAAATACGTAAATATGGGGCTTTTGTATTATCCGGTTTTAATGGCAGCCGATGTGTTGTTATATAAGGGCGAACTTGTTCCAGTCGGGATAGACCAGGAGCCCCACTTGGAAGTCATGCGGGAGATTGCGAGGAAGTTCAATAGTATGTTTGGCCAAACGTTTCCCGAACCAAAACGGTTTAAGACAGAAGGGGAATATGTCCCCTCACTTTTGGGGGAGGGGAAAATGGCAAAGTCGGTTGAAGGAAGTTCGATACTTCTGATGGACGATTTGGAAACAATCCGAAAACGGTTAGCAAAAGCCCCAACCGACAGCGGAACGCTTGGTGGAAAGGTGCCAAATGAAGGAGGAGTTGCAAATTTATTTAAATTGCTAAGACTGTTTGATAAAGACGTACACCATAAGTTTGCAGAAGATTATCACGAAGGGAAAATTAGGTACTCCGAGATGAAAGAAGTATTGGCACAAGCAATTTATAAAGAGCTGGAACCGATTCAAAAAAAGAGACAAGAGTTTGAAAATGACGCAAAGAAAGTAGATGAAATTTTGGAAAGTTCACTCTTAAAATGTAAAGCGATTGCGGAAGAGACCATGGCAGAAGTCCGCCAAAAAATGGGCCTCTAGAAATACTTTTTTTAATTAATGACACACCAGCTTCAAAAATGTTCATCTGTGTGGTATACTTACCAGCACAATGGCCTCAAGACTTCGAAAAACTAACGGGCAAAGAAATGGTTCTTCAGGAAATAAGAGAAAAAGAACAATAAAACTTAAATTTAATACTTCGTGGAAAAACATATTTTTGTATGGATTCCTTCTCCTATTCGGTCTTTTCTTATTTATGGGATTCAACCAACCCTTCGATGAGGGGAAGGCTGTTCCTATTTCCCAATTGATCCAACAGGTAAAGGATGGGCAGGTTTCCCAAATCACCGTCCAGGATACAAAGCTTGTTGCCCAAACCAAACAAGGGGTTGAAACCACCTCTAAAGAAACCGGCTCAAATGTGTATCAGCTTTTTAAAGATGCAGGAGTTTCTTTAGATAAAACAAAAGTAGATGTAAAAGACGACACCGGTATAAATTCGTGGATTAATCTTATTTCCTCGGTCCTTCCGGTTATCTTAATGGTTGCATTTTTCTGGTTCCTTTTCCGACAAGCGCGGGGAGCACAGGAGAGCATTTTTTCCTTTGGACAGTCAAAAGCAAAGCTGTTTAATAAGGATTTACCCCATGTTACTTTTTCTGATGTTGCAGGAGTAGACGAGGCAAAGCAAGAACTTACCGAAATCGTAGACTTTTTAAAACACCCCGAAAAATATAAAGCAGTCGGGGCGCGTACTCCAAAAGGAGTCTTACTTATTGGTCCTGCAGGAACAGGAAAAACCTTGTTAGCCAGAGCAACAGCAGGGGAAGCAAATGTCCCCTTCTTCTCTATGGCAGGATCCGAATTTATGGAAATGTTAGTTGGAGTTGGAGCTTCCCGGGTCCGCGATTTATTTAACACCGCAAAAAAAGCACAACCTGCAATTATTTTTATTGACGAAGTAGATGCTATTGGGCGACAACGGGGAGCAGGGTTAATGGGTGGACATGACGAGCGGGAGCAAACACTTAACCAGATTTTGGTAGAGATGGATGGATTTACCCCCAACGAACAGCTGATTGTTATGGCAGCAACCAATAGGCCAGATGTTTTGGATCCTGCGTTAGTCCGGCCGGGAAGATTCGACCGGAGAGTGGCTTTGGACATGCCCGATGTTGTTGGAAGAAAATCTATTCTTTCAATTCACGCAAAAGGAAAGCCATTTGCCAATGATGTTGATTGGGAAAAAGTTGCCAAACGTACGGTTGGTTTTTCGGGAGCAGATTTGGAAAACATGCTTAACGAAGCAGCAATCCTTACCGCGCGTCTTAACAAAAAGGCAATTGAAATGCGGGATATCGAAGAGGCAGCAACGAAAGTAAAATTGGGGCCTGAAAAAAGAAGACTACAGTCCGAAGAAGACAGGAGAATGACCGCATACCACGAAGCAGGACACGCTCTTGTTTCTTGGCATATGCCTCATATGGATCCGGTACACCGAATTTCTATTGTCTCAAGAGGTCTGTCTCTTGGACATACCATGATGGAGCCAACCGAGCGGATTCATGAAACAAAGACCAGGTTGTTAGAAGAAATTGCAGTTATGCTTGGAGGACGGGCAGCAGAAGAAATGGTATTTAAAGAAATGACAACAGGGGCATCCGATGACATTGCAAAGGCAACACAGGTTGCCCGAACCATGGTTGTAGAGTGGGGAATGAGCGATCTAGGGCCAATAAATCTTGATGGAGAGAAAAGGACGTTTTACGAGCAGGCACAGGTTTCTGAAGATATGAGTTCTAAAATAGATGACCAGGTTAAAAAAATTACCGATGTAGCATACAAGCAAGCAGTTTCTATTCTTTCCAAACTTCGAAAAAAACTTGATGCAATCGCAGAAGAATTGTTAAAGAAAGAAACAATTGAAGCGGACGATTTTGTAAAACTTTTGGGCCCGAAGGTGGGCGCCCCAAAAACCGCATTGGCCACAGTAAGAGCATAAGTTTATGATAGAAGGTTCAAGACATTTTTATAGGGATATTCGTGTGGGTGAGCCGCGTCCCAACGGAAATGTATTAGGCTATGCGCTTATGGTGCAAGCTGCTCTCGATTTATATCAGCCAGATGAGTTGGTTAGGAAAAAACTGGGAGAAAAACGCTTTAGTGATTCTGTGCGCTTGCGAAAGGGAGAACCAGTCTTTGCAGACCCAACACCAGATGAGATCTTAGGTGACGAGGTAACTCGTAGAATCAGGGAGCGTCGGGTTTCGGCACTTGATAGAGTTACTCAGAGAAGAGATTTAGCATACCGATTTGTAAATGTAGTCAGAAATCAAACAAAGACTCTTAGCGGAGTAGAGCAACAGGTTTTGAATTCATACTTTAATCTCGATGGAAATGGGAGAAGGCAAACAGCTTCTAAAATAGGAAAAGTCAGAAAAATTTCTCCTGAAAATGTTAGACAACTGATTCGTGATGGAAAAAGAAAGTTAAAAGAAGAAAAACGAAGCAGACTTATTTTAGAATTCCTCGATTCAGTTTAATATCCACATTTTAAAAATTCTTTCTTGCATTTCTCTTACAATTTTTGTAGCTTAACAGTTGTGAATATACGAGAGGAAAAAATTGGAAAACGGGAATTTCTTCGTTTTGCAGGAAGAACTTTAGCCGGAGGAATAGGAGCTATGGCAGGTTTATCTATCAGACCACAAACTACGTATGGAAGTGAGTTATCAGAAGGCCCTTTGGATATGACATCTATTCCTATATATCAAGGATTGGAGACCGCTTCTGTTTACGATAAGGAAGAAAGAGAGCGCATGAGGGTGTACTTTCCTAAAACCTCCGCAAACCCTCTGGTTGGGAAAGCCTACTTTTTATCTGATCCCACAGAATTACAGGCTGCCGGCATCAGTTTTTCCAGTTTTCATCCTGACCAAGCAGAAATTACCAGAGATGTTGAGATAGGGCTTTTTGTTGATGCAATTTTTGCAAAATCACAAAATAGAGAAGGACATTATGATTTTACTGTTACCATGCGAAAAGATAAGATGCCTAAAGGTTTTTACACAATCCAGTTTCCTTTTAATCCCGTTAACCCAGCACTATTTAATTTTAATTGGGACAATTTTCATATTTTTGATGTCCAACTTAACAGACAGGATATAAAAGGCAATCCCTTTGTTCGAACATACGAGTAGTGGTAGAATAGCTGCATGAAACTAATTTTAATAGACGGCCATGCAATTTTGCACAGAGCTTTTCATGCCCTTCCTCCTCTTACCAAAAAAGGGAAAATGGTAAATGCAATTTATGGCTTTTTCTCCATGTTTCTTAAAATTTTGGAAGACCAAAAACCCGACGGAATTATTGTTTGTTTTGATATGCCAAAACCAAACTTTCGCCAAAGTTTGTATGCAGGATACCAAGCAAGCAGACCAAAAATGTCCGATGATTTAGCTCCACAAATAGAAGAAGTACATGACCTTTTAAAAAAGGGAAAGATTGAGATTTTCGAATTAGAAGGTTATGAGGCAGATGATTTAATTGGGACGTTATCGGTGCAGGCAGCAAAGGAAGGGGCAGACGTTGTTATTGTATCGGGTGACCGCGATTTACTCCAGTTGGTAAATGGACATGTAAAAGAATTAATGCCAATAACCGGTTTAACCAATACTGCTTTTTTTGGGGAAAAAGAAGTAGAGGAGAAATATGGAATAAAGCCTTCGCAGTTTGTAGATTATAAGGCGCTCATTGGTGACAGTTCGGACAATTATCCAGGGGTATCGGGGATTGGACCTAAAACTGCAGTGCAATTGGTTACCACATACGGAACGATAGAAAATATGTATGCAAATTTAGATAGTATCAATCCAAAAATTTCCCAAAAGTTGGCAAACGATGCCGAACAAGCAATGTTGGCAAAAAAACTAGCCACGATTGCATGCGATGCACCGATACATTTTGATATAGAAAAGTGTTCTATGGATGAGTTTGATAGGGAAGGTCTAAAAAAGGGCTTTGAAGAGTATGAAATGACTAGTCTCGTTGCAAGACTGGAAGGGAAAGCAGCGCCTGAAAAAGTTCAAAAGGTAAAGAAAGCTGAACCCAAAGAAAATCCCCAACTGGAATTAATTTAAAATTGTAACTAGTCACTCTGGGTTAGTTCGTCTATAATTATTCTTGAACATGAAAGTGGCGTTGGTCCATGATTACCTGAATGAATTTGGTGGGGCAGAGCGAGTCCTTTTATCATTATCCGAACTCTATCCGGATGCTCCCATTTACACTGCATTTTATGTTAAAAACTCAAAAGCATACGAGAAGTTTAAAGACAAAAAAATAGTTACTTCGTGGGTTGCCCACATTCCTTTGTTTTCTACAAAACTCCATAGCCCTTTACGGTTTTTAGCACCGCTTGTTTGGCGCCGTTTTGACTTTAAAGACTTTGATGTAGTTATTGCTTCTTCCGGTTGGTATGTTACGAAAGGGTTTAAAAAAGGTCCAAAGACAGTTGAAATTTGCTATTGCCATACACCTCCACGGTGGTTGTATGGGTATAAGACTTCAATTGAGTGGCAGCGTTTCTGGCCAATTAAACTCTATGGAAAAATAGTCGGTGCCTTTATGAGGAGTTACGATCGGGAAGCAGCAGAATTGGTTGACTACTTTATAGCAAATTCAAAGGAAACTGCAAGCAGAATTAAAACATTTTACGACCGCGATGCAACAGTAATTTACCCACCCGTTGACTTACCGATTCAAGCAAAAGAAACAAGAAACAAATCACAAGAAACAACTGAAGATTATTATTTAACTGTTTCAAGGATTGTAGGGGGAAAGGGTTTGGATTTGGCGGTTAGGGCAGCACTACAACAGGGGCTCAAGTTAAAAATAGTTGGAGCGCCGGCCGGTTATTACACAGAATTTAAGAAACTCAATAAAGAAAAAGCTGAAAACATAGAATTTGTCGGGTTTGTAAGCGATGAAGAGTTGGTTGGCCTTTATTCAAACGCAAAAGCATTTTTGGCATTGGCCACTGACGAAGATTTTGGTATTACCCCGGTTGAGGCGATGCTTTGTGGCACCCCGGTAATTGCATATTATGGGGGAGGATATAAAGAGACAGTAATAGAGGGGAAAACAGGAATTTTCTTTCATCAGCCCACAACAGAAAGTCTTTTAGATGCTATAATAAGATTTGAAAAAGCCAAACTAAAAGCCTCGGATTGCATTGCATGGGCAAAAAAGTTCTCAAAAGAGCGGTTTAAAAAACAAATGAGTGAATTTGTTTTGGATCGCGCAATAAGTGGTAAGTAATATGTTTTTAGACAAAATTAATAGAATAAAGGAGCGGTACATAATAATTAGCGTTGGAATTGGGACATTTTTCTTCGGTTTTTTTGCCGGAGCTGTTGCTTCCGCCTATCTTTTGTCCATCCATTCCCAGCTTGTAGCCGGCCTTCGGACCTCGTTAAGTTTTAAATCTGCAATTTTTGGTGACGGGTTTATTCTCCCAGTAATCAATATGGTTGCAGCCGCATTTCTTCTTGCTAATAAAAAACTATTAACCAAGGCTTTGGCAACCAATTCTGTTCTATTGGGTTTTTTAATAACCGCATACTTCCATTTAAACCAGGCAATAAACAAGTTGGTAAACTGGGCAATGCCAACCCCTTGGCACTGGAATATTTTAGGGTTGTGGCATGCGATTTACATGTTTTCGGTTTGTACTTTTCTTTCCCTTTTTTATCTTATGTTGTTTCGACTTATGAAAAAAAACAAACACATTCCATACCAGCTCTATGTGGTAACGGGGGGATTGGTAGCCTTTTTTCTCCTTTTGCACCTTGATTACGTAAGCGTAACATTTGGAAATCTTGTTCTCCGATAATGAAAGGTACAGGGGTAATTCCAAAGGTTTTAAGAAATCCTCAATTCCTCAAGTTATGGGGAAATCAAATTCTGCTTCAGGTTGGTTTTAATCTATGTAATTACACAGCATTGCTTATTTTAGGCAACAAAACCCACTCTCCTTTTATCCAATCCCAGTTTTATACGGCGTTAACTATTCCGGCTTTCTTGTTTGGGGTTATTGCCGGGCCGGTTGTAGATATGGCCAATAAAAGAAAAACAATGCTTATAACAAATGGCATTTTGATTTTACTTTTTTTTCTTTATATTTTTACCAACGAGCAGGTTATTTTTATTATGATTTTGGCTTTCTCAACAGCTTCGGTTGCCCGGTTTTTTATTCCTGCCGAAGCAGCAGAAATCCCAAGGATTGTGACGCAGGAAGAGCTTGAACAAGCAAATGCGATATTTCTTTTTACGTTGTTAGGTTCGGTTTTGGCAGGGTATTCACTAGCAGGGCCCCTTATTCAGCTTTTTGGGGGTTTGGGAACAGTTGGGGAAAGGATGCCTTTTTTAATTGCAACTGTTGCATTAATAATCGGATTTGTGCTTTGTTTTTTTATAAGCCAGAAAGAAAAAGAGGATTTATTTATACCAAAAGGGGGAGTAATCACAAGGACTTTTAAATTATTCTGGGAAACGGTTGTTGAGATTAAGACTCACACAAAAATTTTATTAGCTTTGGTTTTGCTTATTTTTGTGGAGCTTAATGTAGGAATTTTAAGCGTCGTTCTATTAGAATATGTACGTCGGTATTTGGCTCTTCCTTTGACTTCGATAACTTATTATCTTATTTTTCCTCTTATAGTTGGCCTTATTGTAGGATCTGTCCTTTTGGATAGAATAAGAAAGAAATTTGGAACCCGCAGTTCTATTTTCTATTCCTGTGTTGTAATAGGTCTTTTATTACTTGGTTTGGGAGTTGTCCCGAATATATTTGCATCACCAAGCCAAGTTCATTTTGTAAGGTTCTTTTCTATACTTTCTTCTGTAGTAACAGGAATTTGCATTGTGTTTATTGCAGTACAGGCAAGGACAATTTTACAGGTAACTACACCAATTACCATGCAGGGGAGGGTTTTCTCTTTTCTTGATGTTATGGTAGCACTTGTTACTCCTATCCCTGTGCTTTCGTTGGGTTTTGTAGCATCTCGATTAAGTTTGCTCACTACATTTATTGGTTTTGGAGCAATCGTGATGCTAGTTGCAATTACTATGAACAAGTTTTACACTACAAACCGAAATGCCAGAATTTCCTGAAGTCGAGACAATTAAAAAAGGGCTCACCAAGTATTTGGTGGGGCGTACGATAGAGGGGGTTAAGATAGGAATCCCAAAGTTGTTTGCTGGTGTGCCCAAAGATGTTATTGGGGCAAAAATAAAAGATGTAGAGCGGCATGGGAAAGGGTTAATTATCAACCTTTCCAACGGAAATTCCTTGGCAATCCACATAAAACTTACCGGACAATTGGTGTACGACGGCCCCGATGTCCCTAAAACAGTCCAACGGTCGAAAGTAAGAATAGGTACCTTGCCGAATAAGTTTAGCCACGTAATTTTTACTCTGGATAAAGGATCAACTCTTTACTACAACGATCCAAGAAGATTTGGGTGGATTAAGGTAGTAAAAACCACCGAAGTTGGAAACTTACCTTTTTTCAAAGGGCTTGGGCCAGAGTTTAACGATTTAACAATAGAAAAGTTTGCCAAAATTCTTAGTTCTTCAAAAATTGCAATTAAGCAGCTTCTTATGGACCAAAAGCGCATATCGGGGATTGGCAATATTTATGCAAATGATAGCTTGTACGATTCCAAAATAGCTCCTGATAAGGCGGCTAACAGTTTAAGTTCAACCGAACAAAAAGCCTTGTTCAATTCAATAAAAAAAGTATTTGGGGAAGGATTAAAATATGGGGGAAGTTCAGAATTAAACTACGTGAACGCACTGGGAGAAGACGGAAGTTATCAGGATCACACCTTAATCTACGGAAAACAGGGGACCAAGTGCAAACGGGATGGTTCAACTATTAAAAAAACCTATTTAGGAGGCCGCGGCACCTACTTTTGCCCCACTTGCCAGAAATAATCCTTCTTGTCTACGGTTGAGGTTTTTGATAGCATCAGCTTTTGTATGGCAAGAAGCAAAGAAATGGTTTATCCGGGAAGTTTGGGGTTATCTGTAAGCAGAAGGACAGTAATTGGGTTACTGATTGTAGGAACAGTAACTACACTAGCAGGATTAGAAGCAGAAGAGTTGGCAATTCCATCTGGACCAGAGCCTTCTCCGAAACCAGTAGGGTATCCGCCTCTTTGGATTGAGTCACAAGTCACGCAACCGTTAGTCCAGGCCGATAAAGGGCACTACTTTTTCTTGCGCGAAGAGGTTTTCAAAAATCCCGAAATCGTAGAGTTAACCCGAGGCGTATTTTCTTATCTTAAGGAAACAAAAAAACTGGGCGTTAGGGCAAAATTGGGGAACATACTTTTGGACACTATCCAAAATTCCGCAAAGATGTTCAAAAGAGACAATCAGTCAGATGAAAACGTAGACCTTGAAGTAGCTCATGCTGCTACGGTCGCGTTTGCGGCGGCAGGAATGGGAATGATGTGGTGGAGTGGAGCGGATCTGCATGAATTTGGGTTGGCCTACGATGAGATTGCGGATTTTTGGAAAGAGAATGGACTCGGCCTGGAGGAATTACCGACTCTTTTTGCAATGGAGGATAATGGCTCGGATAAAAAGAATGCAGAAATGGGCAACACTCCTCATCTAACCGGGCAGGACCGTTTTGCCCACTTTAGTAATCATATGTTTCTAACGTTTGAATATTTATACATGAAAAAATTTGACCCAAAGCGGGAACTGATGCCAAGAGGCCTCCAGCACCTCATTTCGCTTGAAAGCATATTATCAGGTTCCCCAACGGTTGAGCAAGAAGCCTTGGCTCTCTCTTTTGATGCAGGGCATGCTTATGAAATAATTACCACAAAAGATCTTGAAAACCTTCCTTTTTTGCATGAACGTGGAGCAATAGGGGAAGGCATGGGTGATTTGGGAGAGCCGGCAGACATAAAAGGAAATACGCTGGGAGCGCTAAGTGGTGTAGATCTTTTTAAAAGATGTTTACTGAATGAGCCGGTCACTCCTCTCTTAGCTAAACTAAACGATCCCCGTTACCTGCTCTATCAGACTACTCCGGAGCTTTAACCTTCTGCAGAGCTTGCTTTTAAGCTGTGCTTTTGCTACTATCAATTCCTAGCACCCCTGCTTTTGCGGGGAAAGGCCAAAGAGCCTCAGTGCTAGTTTTTTATGGGATCGAGCTACACAGATAAGATCATAATGTCTGTAGGAGGAAGTCTTATTGTCCCCAATGGGGGAATTGATACAGACTTTCTATCTAGGTTAAACCTTTTTGTAAGAGACCAACTGGCGAAGCATCCCACCCGCCAGTTTTTTTTAGTCGCAGGCGGAGGAGCAACAACCCGCCACTACCAACAAGCAGCCAGAGACGTAATTGGACATGAACTTCCCGACGAAGACCTTGATTGGTTAGGAATTCATGCGACAAGGCTAAACGCCCACTTAATCCGCACTATTTTTAGGGATATTGCCCACCCCTTCATTATTAAAAAATACGAGATTATAAGAAAAGTTACCGAGCCGGTTGTGGTTGCTTCCGGATGGAAGCCGGGATGGTCAACCGATTACGATGGAGTTTTGCTTTGTGAAGATTATGGGGCAAAAACCATTTTGAATCTCTCCAATGTAGATATGGTATACGATAAAGACCCAAAGAAATTCGAAGATGCAAAACCAATTGAAAAGATTGCATGGGCTGATTTTAGAAAGATTGTTGGGGATGTCTGGTCTCCGGGACTGAATATGCCTTTTGACCCAATTGCTGCTAAAAAGGGAGAAGAATTAGGGATCCGGGTAGTTATTCTGAATGGAAAAAACTTTGAAAACGTTGAAAGATTCCTTGACGGAAAAGACTTTACAGGCACTGTGATAGAATAGGGGGAAATGTTCCTCAAAAGCCTATCTCTTCAGAATTTCCGTAACTATCCTAAATCCGAGTTTAGCTTTAGTCCGCAATCTACTCTTGTAGTTGGCCCCAATACCTCCGGGAAGTCTAACCTTTTGGAAGCAATTAGTTTTTTATCGTTTGGAAAAAGCAGTAAAACAGAAAAAGATGCAGAAGCAATCCAATTTGATAAAGATTTTGCGCGCTTGAAAGGATCTATTACCAATAATCAAGATTCATTGGATCTTGAGGTAGTTATTACCCCAATGTCTAAAAAGTATTTGGTAAATGGGGTGGCAAAAAGACGGGTTGATTTTTCATCACATGTAAGTTGTGTAATATTTTCGCCTGCAGACTTAGATATTATTATTGGTTCGCCATCCTTGCGAAGAAATTTTTTAGATGAAGCATTGGAGTCTGTTGATAGGGAATATAGGGTAGCACTTTTGGAATATACGAAAGCGTTAAGGCAGCGGAATTCCCTTTTAGACTTGGTACAGAAAACAGGAAAGCGTCAAACCTCCCAATTTGAATATTGGGACGAATTGCTTATAAGACATGGGAATTATCTTACCAAAAAACGGGCAGAGTTTATTACGTATATAAATTCTAAAGAGAAAGATATTTTTAATTGCACTGCTGTCTATGATAAAAGCGAAATTTCAAAAGAAAGGCTTCTCCAATATGAAAATGCAGAGGTTTTATCGGGTGTTACTCTGGTTGGGCCCCACCGGGACGATTTTTTAGTAGAACTCGGTGATAAAGCTCAAAACCTCACTCATAACGCAAAAAAGTTTGGGTCTCGAGGGCAGCAAAGACTGGTAATTCTGCAGTTAAAATTTATCCAGATGGATTTTATAGAAAAAGGGTTGGGAGAGCGGCCAATTTTGCTTTTAGACGACGTTTTTTCCGAGTTAGACGAGGGGCATATTGGGGTTGTGTTGCAAATTATAGACAAACAGCAAACAGTAACTACTACAACTCACAAAGAACTTGTTCCACCAAAGCTTTTAAAACAAATGAGTGTGATAGAATTAAAAAAATGAAGCAATTTGACCCACAAATATTAAAAGAAGTTCATCATTTATCAAAAACCAGCCACAAAGGGCAGAACGGAAAGCTTACGATTGTTGGGGGTTCTAAATTATTCCATGGGGCAAGCTTATGGGCTCTTAAGGTTTCTTCTAGAATTGTTGATATGGTTTTTTATGCCTCAACGGATGAAAATAATAATCTCTCGCAAGAGTTAAAAGGACAATTGTACGATTTTATTGCAGTACCCAGAGGAAAAGCTAGCTCTTATATTGAAGAATCCGATGTAGTTCTTATTGGATCGGGACTTCCAAGGGAAGAGGGGCGGGAAGAAGGCGAAGAATCTACCAAAGAGCTTACCCAAAGCTTGATAGAACAGTTTCCAAATAAAAAATGGGTATTGGATGCGGGTTCGCTCCAGACAATCGATGTTAACCTGCTTAAAAAGCTCAACGGAAATGTGCTTTTAACTCCCCATCACAAAGAGTTCCAGCAATTGTTTGGAGCAGAAGCAACGGATGAATCGGTAAAGTGGGCAGCAGACCAATATGGATGTGTAATTTTGCTCAAAGGCCCAACCGACATTGTGTGTAGTACTACTGAATGCGTTTTGGTAACAGGTGGAAACGTTGGAATGACAAAAGGCGGCACCGGGGATGTTTTGGCAGGATTAGTAGCCGGACTTGCCTGCAAAAACGACTTGTTTGTTGCTGCTCAAGTAGGTTCTTACATAAATAAGAAAGCGGGGGAAAGTTTGTTTGAGCGGGTTGGTCCCTATTTTAATGCCTCGGACCTCTGCGATGAAATTCCAAAAGTCATGAAACAGCTTCTTAGCTAGTTCCTTTGACTTTTTCCAGAAGTTTACTGAGTTGGTACGTAACAAAAACCGCCAAAAGGGTAATAATAATTGCATATACCAAAAGAGAAAGGATTCCTGACCCATTAGGAAGGACCTTTTTTATATAGTTGTTTACAAACTCCTGAATTACGTTGTTCCAAGCTAAAGCGGCAACCAATCCAAAGCCGGAGCTTGAAAGGGTAATCATTTGTTTCACCAATTCTACGTGGAACTTTTTTTTCTTTGGGTTGTCTTTTGTTTTTCTTTTTGGCACAAACTAATTATAGCAAATTCGGGAATTCTGCGGTAAAATGAGGCCATGTATATCCCGCAGTTTTCAATTACAAACAAGATCCTCAAAAATATTGGTACTGTTGAAGCCGCCAAAGAAGTTATAGATAAGGCCCCACTTTTGCCTTACTACGAAAAGAAGTTTCGGGATGATGCTCTAATTCGGGCCGTCCATTTTGGTACCCATATCGAAGGAAATGAGCTCAATTTATCCCAGGCAGAAAGAGTATTGGCAGGGCAAGAGATTGCAGCGCGGGACCGGGATATCCAGGAAGTTATAAATTACCGAAAGGTTATGGAGCTAATCGGCGAGTTCGAAAAAGGAAAAAATCTTGATATCACCGAAGATTTTATAAAAAAGTTGCATGAGATGACAGTCCATAAAATTTTGGAAGAAGAAAAATGTGGAGTTTTTAGGACAACGCAAGTTGTTGTAAAAAATAGTAAAACAGGGGAAGTCTCATTTACTCCACCGCCGGCAATTTCGGTCCCTTTTCAAATAAAAGATTTTATTTCATTTGTTAATAATAACGATGAAGAGGAGATCCACCCCGTATTAAAATCTGCCATTGTGCATTTTGAATTTGTCCGAATCCATCCATTTGTCGATGGAAACGGAAGGGTAGGGAGAGCACTTTCGACCCTTATGCTCTTTAGAGAGGGATATGATATCCGCCGATTCTTTTCTTTGGAAGAGTACTTCGATTCGGATGCGCTGGCATACTACGAAGCGCTCCAATCTGTTTCAAAACGGGACGGAGACCTTACTTTGTGGCTTGAGTACTTTAGTCTTGGACTGGCAATTGAGCTTTCTAAAGTAAAAGACAAGGTAGAGCGAATCTCGGTTGATGCAAAGCTGAAAGAAAAATTAGGGGGAAAGCCTTTAATGCTTACCGAGCGCCAGCTTAAAATCATAGAATATATCCAAGAAACAGGCTTTTTGCAAAACCAGGGATTCAAACAGTTATTTCCCATGGTTTCAGAAGACACTGTTTTAAATGAATTGAAAGAATTATTGCAAAATGGGATACTGAAAAAGCAAGGTAAGACAAAAGCATCAAAGTACATAATGTCATGACATTTCAAAAACTTTCTCACTATTTCGAAAAATTAGAAGCAACTTCTTCACGGTTAAGTTTGATTGAACTTCTTGCCCAGTTATTTAAAGAAAGTTCAACCGAAGAGATAGACAAAATTGTGTATTTAACCCAAGGAAGAATTGCTCCCTTTTTCGAAGCAACCGAAATCGGTATGGCAGAAAAGCAGGTTGCCGGAGCGGTTGCGGTAGCGTTTGGAAAAGATAGGGAAGAGGTTCTCAAACTCTACTCAAAAGTTGGCGACATGGGGAAAGCAGTGCAGCAATTGAGCAAAGGGACGGGGTCTAAAATTACCGTTGAGGAAGTGTTCACCATTTTAACAGAAATAGCAAAAACACAAGGTGCCGGAACTGTTGAAAAGCGGCAAAATCTTCTTTCGGATCTTCTCAAAAAAATGGATTCTGTCTCTGCCAAACATTTAGTTAGGATTCCTTTGGGAAATTTACGGTTGGGAATTGGAGACCCTACTATCTTAGATGCGTTGGCAACTGCAAAATTAGGGGATAAATCAAACAGAAAACTTTTGGAAGGGGCTTATAATCGCACCTCGGATTTAGGTCTTATTGCTACAACATTGTGGTCAAAGGGTTTACATGCGGTTGAAAAATTGGAAGTTACGGTTGGCCGCCCTATCCGTTCGGAGCTGTGCGAGAGGCTTCCTTCCCCTGAAAAAGTCATAGAGAAGATGGGAGAAGTAGATGTCCAATACAAATATGATGGATTTCGGGTCCAGATACATTTGGACAGGTCTGTGAAACCTCCAAAGAAATCAGAAGAGCAGACTTCGCTTTTGGACGATGGTGCAGACTTTGGAATGGTTAAAATGTTTTCAAGAAATTTGGAAAATATGACACATATGTTTCCCGAGCTTATTCAGGGGGCAAAGGAGCAAATTAAGGCAGATTCGGTGATTCTGGATTGCGAAGCGCTTGCGTATAATCCGGATTCTGAGGAGTTTTTGCCATTTCAGGAAACCACCAAAAGGCGGCGGAAATATAATATTGAAGAAATGCAAAAACAACTTCCGCTAAAGGCCTTCGTTTTCGACATTTTGTACAAAAACGGGAAATCTTTAATTGATGAGCCGCTTTCCAAACGGATCGGAATATTAAAAGAAACTATTTCTGGGTTGGACATTTTGATTCCCACCAAAAACCAAACCATAAAAGACCCAAAAGTTCTTTCACTCTTACTTGAAGATGCTATCTCAAAAGGCCTGGAAGGTTTAGTAGTAAAACGGTTGGATAGTAAGTATATTGCAGGGGGCCGCAATTTTAACTGGGTAAAACTTAAGCGCCATTCAAGCGGAGAATTACAGGACACCATAGATTGTGTGATATTGGGATATGTGTATGGACGGGGAAAGCGGACCGAGTTTGGCGCCGGTGCACTTTTGGTAGGATTGTATGATGATAAAAAAGATGAATTTGTTTCTGTTTCAAGGATTGGGACCGGTTTGTCAGACGATGAATGGAGGGAAATCCATAAAAGGGCAGATAAAATAAAAGTTGAGCACAAGCCGGCCAGGGTCAGTTCGCTCATTGAACCATCTGTGTGGATCCGCCCTGAAATTGTTATTGAAGTTTTGGCAGATGAGATAACCAGATCACCCCTCCATACTGCCGGAAAAACTTCGACAGACGAACCCGGGTATGCATTGCGGTTTCCGCGTTTGGTAAGTTTTCGGGACAAGGACAAAAAGCCGGAGGACGCTACAACAGTTACTGAGTTGGTGCGTCTGTACCATCAGCAGGGGAAACAGAAGTAAGACCTTGTCTACATTTTCCCATCCAGGAATGCATTCTCATTTCGTCTTCTTCTGCCAAACACCCAACCATACTCTCTCCGGTAAAAAGGCCTAAGGCAATGTGGGCAACCAACACTCCTTGCTGGTCCTCAAAAAGTTGGATAACCCCTTTTTTGTGAAGATTAAGGGCTTCTCTCGTAGGTCTGAGAAATTTTTCGTCTGCGTTTGAAGTTAGAAGAAGGGTAATAAAAAAAGAATATTCGTCTCTTAAACTTTCAATTTGTCCTTCGTCTATTGCGTGAGTTTCAGAAAATAAGTCTCCACTCTCTTTAAGCATTGCTTCGGCATCATCAGTAATTTTTGAGCAGTCCCGATCCATGGTTTCGGGCATAAATCTTGAAGCTTCACCAGTTGCTTTTACAAAGGCTGTTCTCCACGTATCTTGCTCCTCTTTAAAAGGTAGTAGGCTCTCTTTAAAATGTCCGATGTTATCAATAAGCTCCGGCGTAATCTCTCTTGCTTCCCGAGGGGTAAATGTTTTAAACCAATCTCCTTCTAATATTTTCTTCCATTCCCTAACCGCAAGACTAGGGAGTTCGACAATAGCTCCAAGCCTTGGGAATGGGTCCGAAGCATAGGTCATGCTTCTTTCAGAACCGGCTTGCGGAAAGGATAGTCTTATGATTTTTCCTTTGTTGACAGGCTGTTCTTGCCAGTTCATAACCTCATAATATCAGAGAAATCAAAAAAGTAAAGAAGAGATTGGTATGCTATTATATTCCCCATGGAATTTGTTGCCGATTTACACCTCCATTCCCGCTACTCCCGGGCAGTATCCCAAAGCATGAGTCTTCCGATTATGGCTGCCTGGGCAAAAAAGAAAGGGATACATCTGTTAACAACTTCCGATTGGACCCATCCACTTTGGTTACGGGAAATAAAAGCTTCTTTAGAAGAAGCAGAGGAAGGAATATACTGGCTTAAAAATTCACTTCCATCCGATCCTAAATTTATTCTTTCGGTTGAAATTTCCAGTATTTACACCCAGGATGGGCGTGTGCGAAGAATCCATAATGTGTTGTTTGCGCCAAATATTTCTACTGCCGAAAAAATAAATGCAGAGTTGGTAAAGCGGGGATGCAACATTTCATCGGATGGTAGGCCCATTGTTGGGTTAACCTCAAAACAACTTCTCGAACTTGCCTTAACCATAGACCGCAAGGTGATTCTTATTCCGGCACATGTTTGGACTCCTCATTTTGGGTTGTATGGAAGTGCTTCCGGATTTGATTCAATAGAAGAATGTTTTGGCGATTTATCAAGGTATATCTATGGAATCGAAACAGGAATTTCGTCTGATCCGTTTATGAATTGGCAAATACCCGAACTCCAAAAACGGGCGATTGTTTCTTTTTCGGATGCACATTCTCCGGCAAAAATGGGGAGAGAAGTAACGGTTTTTAAACTTCCAAAATTGTCCTACATGAATATTGGCAAGGCTCTTGCAAGGCCCGATGAGAATTGTAAGATTGCTTACACATTGGAGTTTTACCCGGAGGAGGGGAAGTATCATTTCTCAGGACATCGAAATTGCGACATATCCATGGGTCCCCAAGAGATTAAAGAAAAGGGAAATATTTGCCCTGTCTGTAACCGTCGAATGACCGAGGGGGTTATGTTTCGGGTCCAGCAGGTTGCAAAAAAAGAAATATCAACAAGTGAGCCACAGCTACAATTCGACGAATTCGGAGTAGGTTGGATAGAGGATCCAGCGAAAGTCCATCCAAGGTTTGTAAAACTGGTGCCACTAAACGAAATCGTGGCAGAAAGTATGGATTCTACGGTTTCTTCGGAAAGGGTGAAAAGCCAATTCGATATGCTTTGCAGCAAGTTTGGATCTGAGATAACCGTACTTTTAAAAACACCTTTAGAGGAAATCGAAAAGGCCGCAGGAGCAAAGTTAGGAGAAGGAGTATTAAAAGTAAGAAGGGGGAATATCTCGATAAAGCCTGGATTTGATGGAGAATATGGCAAAGTAAAGATATGGTCTACGGAAAGTGAGCCAGAGGAAATTCAGTTTGCAAAAAAGGAAGAAGAGCAAATGGGAATATTCTAATGGTGCTGACAGTTTGATTATGATTGAACATAAACAAAGTTCAATCAAATATTTAGCTTCTACCGGATTCTCATACCTTTTTAACTCGTAAATTTGATACAATAGTTGCATTGAAATGGTAAAACAGTTTTATTCAGCTCCTCAATTATGAAATTACTCGTTGGTTTAGGAAATCCGGGAGAAAAATACCAAGGCACAAGACACAATTTTGGTGCAATGGTAGTGGAGCGTTTTCTTCACGACTTCGAAACGGTCGATAAAACCAACTGGGAAGACTCCTCAAAATTTAAATCGGATATTGCCCGTTTGGATTGGAAACCAAAAATAGGGCCAATCGAGCAAGTAATTCTGGCCAAACCAAAAACCTATATGAATAATTCAGGTATGGCAGTTGGGTTATTGGCTGATTTTTATAAAATCGATCCGGAGGATATTTGGATAATTCATGATGAGCTGGATTTGCCTTTGGGGAGTATGAAGATCCGAATCGGAGGAGCAGCAGCAGGTCACCATGGGGTAGAAAGTATCATAGATGCGCTAAAAACAGATAAATTTTGGCGTTTTAGGATGGGGATTGGTGTTTCCAAAAATCACGGAGAAATAGCAAAACACATGATCCACAATGCTGAAGATTTTGTACTCCACCAGTTTGTAGGGAGCGAAACCTCAACAGTTAAAAAAATGGTAAAACGGGGCTCCGAAGCCTTACAGATTGCTTTAGAAAAAGGAATGGAAGCTTCCATGAATCGTTATAACACGAAATGAAGTCCGTTGCGCAAGTCCTCATCGATTTTAATCCTACAACCGATAAGTATGTTTCCCGTGAGTTTCAGCAATTCGGTATTCATTTGGCCGAAAAATTAGATGACTACAAACATCGTGCTTTGTATATAAAATTAGCCAAGACAGTCCACCGGTCGATTTTAGAAAAAGCCCTCTCCTTTTCCGTAGACAGCAAGGCCCGAAATAAGGGGGCACTCTTTATGTGGAAATTAAAAGAGCTAAAAAATGAAGCAAAAAAGAAAAAATGAAGCATGCGCATGTAATCATAAGTGGATTCGTCCAGGGAGTTTCATTTCGAAGGTTTATAAAAGATAATGCACAAAAATTAGGGATTACCGGATGGGTGAGAAATGTCTCAAATGGAGTTATAGAAGCGCAGTTTCAGGGGGAAGAAGAGGCAATTAACAACATGATTCAGATTTGTAAAAAAGGTCCGCTTCTCTCCGAAGTTAAAAGTGTCGAGGTAGATTGGGTTACAGACAAAGAACCTTTTGTGGATTTTAAAATTATCTCCTGATTTTACAAATTGCAGCAAAACGCCGCAGCATATAAAAGAAAGAAAGGAATAAGAGAAGCAGAGAAATAATATGAAGTTCTATTCCGTGAAAGGGAAGAGAAAGGGCACCGCTTATCCCCAAAATCGAAAGAAGAGAAAAACCACAAGAAGTGCACCCGGCACTTACAATAGAAAGAAGTGTCCCTCCTCCAAATATAACTTTAATGCCATTCCCATCTTTCATTTTTTGTGCGGTACTTATAATTAATGCAAGGTTGGCCCCAAATAACACAGCGGTTGAGAAAGAAAGCAGCCGGTCCAGGGGAGAGAAGGCGGTCCATGCTCCTCCCAAAAGTGCCAGTAGTAAGTTTAGTTTAAAAGTCAGCGGTGTAGCATCTATTACGGTGTTTTTTACCAGAGAAAAGTTAAGTAAATACAAAACCAAGGCTGTGTACAAAAAAGCAAAAAAAACTGCCAAGAGAATAAAAGAAAAACCAAGTTCTTTTTTAACAAGCAGTCCCAGAGGAGGATTTTTCATGACACTTTAGGAAGATTATTTCGCCAATTCCGAATCTATGAGTGTTTTAAAGGCAGTGTAGGGTTGGGCTCCGGATACCAGTTGGCCATCGACAAAGGTTGCAGGAGTGCCCTGGACTCCGGCTTTTTGTCCCTCTGCGAATTCGTCAGATACCGCTTTTGCATATTTATCGGTTTCAAGACATTGGTTAAATTGCGAGGTATTCAAACCAAGTGTTGCTGCAAATCCTTCCAGGTTGGCTTTTGAGAAAGTGCCTGAATTTTCTTGTCCCTGGTGGTTATACAAATAATCATGGAAATCCCAGAATTTCCCTTGCTCGTTGGCGCACTCAGCTGCCTCTGCAGCCCACGTTGATTCTTGCCCCAAAAATGCATACTGGCGGAAGGCAAATTTAACTTTTCCGGTATCAACATAATCTTTGATAAGACTTGGTTCTACTGTTTTAAACCATTGTTCGCAGAAAGGACACTGGAAATCTGCAAATTCTATAACCGTTACTTTTGCGTTTGCATTCCCTTTTAATGGAAAATGACCGTTTGCAACATTTACTTTTGCTCCCGGTGCAGGTGCCCCGGATGGTTGGGCTGCTGCGGTACCAGCAGGTGCTGTCTGATTTTTCTCAAGATTAGAAACTTTTTGGGTTAACATTCCCAAATAAAATGCTGCAACAATAAGTAAAACAGTAAGAATAGTAGATTGGGTGTTGCCTGAAAGTTTTAGGGGAGCGCGTGATGCTTTTGGCATAGAATTGCTTTATTGTAATTAGAGTTTACTCTTCTGTCAAGAACTATTGTCTATTTGTTCCTGCGCCTAGGTTTATAGTTTTTGCTATAATGCGCTCCTATGGAAGAGCCCTTGTCTAATTTGGCCCAAGCACTTCTTTCTGTTTTTGAAAAAAGACAAGCCACAAACACCGAACAAAAAATTACCGTTAACCCCGTTGTTACTAAATTGGTTTCCTGGTACGAGAAATTTAGAAATGCCATGGAATACCACGAAGAGGAAGTAATAATCCGTGCTTCTATCGAACGGATTTTACGAAGAAGACTGCTTTTGGGAGGATCTGGAAAAACAACAGCCGAGCCCTTAGTCCGCGAGCTTATATGGGGAGGATATTTCCCAGACGATACTGTCCCTCAAAGTTCGGTACAAAAAACAGAAGAAGTTATAGATTTATATTTACAACTCCGCCACAAAATTTTGGGAAAACATCGTTTTAAAGAGTCAACACTAAATGAATGGATTTACCATTTAATGTCTTCAGAAATAGAAAGCATCATAAATCCAAATGTCGAGACAGAATCTATGAATAGTTTTATGTTCCAAGTCTTAAGAAACCAGGTGCATATTGTTGACGACGAAAGGTCAAAAGATGTCCAGGTATATATTGCAGTCAGGAAAGCATTTTCAAGGGATGACTTGGCATTTTTGCGCTTCTACCTTTTTAAGCAATATTTTGGAGAGCTTTCCAATGAATCTCTTGAAAGCATTGCAGATAATTTTGTCGCCGGATTTAGGGAGATTAATAAATCGCTTTCTTATAAGCGCAAGGAAGTAATTTATAACTACGCAAAAAGACGGGCAGCAGTGTTTCTTATTCTGGAAGATGTATTGCGGAAAGCAAAAATGCAAGTCAGAAACGACGAGCTTCCAAGTATTAAAGATTTTGCCAAAGATAAAGAAAAACTTTCCCAAGCCGTATTTGATGAATGCGCCATTAGATATAAAAGCATCAGGCAAAAAGTACGGACCGCGGTGATCCGTTCGGTCCTTTTTATTTTGGCAACAAAACTTATGTTTGCTTTTGCAATAGAAGGATCGTACGAACGGTTTGTCTATGGAAAAATCATTTGGAGTTCGTTAGCAATAAATACAGGAATCCCTCCACTTCTTATGATTGTTTCCAGTTTTTTCATACGGGTTCCGGATAACAATAATTCCAAGCGCATCCTCTCTTACATTGAGACATTATTGCACGAAGAAAAGCCTCAGCTGGGCGGTCCGTTAACAGTACAATTAAAAGCGGAAAAGCCGGGAATCCTTTCGTTTATCTTTACCTTTTTGTGGTTTTTGGCATTTGTAGTTTCTTTTGGGTTGATCTTTTTTATACTCACAAAGCTTCATTTTAATTTGGTAAGCCAATTTGTGTTTGCGTTTTTCTTAACCGTTGTTTCGTTTCTTACGTACCGGATTAGTTTGACTTCCCAAATGTACACTGTTTTGGAAAAACACGGAATTGGGACAATTATTACAGACTTTTTCTTTATGCCAATTGTCAGGGTGGGGAGAGAATTAGCACAAACCGTACAGTCAATTAATTTTCTCTTGTACATTTTTGATTTTGTAATTGAAACTCCCTTTAAAGCGGTATTTGCGTTTTTTGAGCAATGGTTTGGTTTTTTACAAAGTAAAAGGGAAGAGTTAGAATAGGTTATAATAATTAGATGAAAAAGAAAGTAATTATTGCAGTTGTTGTTCTTCTAGTCGTTGGGGGAGGGTATTGGCTATTGGGTCAAGTTACCAGGCCGCTTCCGGGAAAAGACGTACCCGATCAGGGGAGAAAACATGTAGACGAAAGTGTGTGGAGCACCTTTAAGTATAACTCGAATCCTCCGACATCCGGTCCCCATGATCCGGTCTGGACAACAAAAGGAATTTACAGTAGTCCTATTGGGAAGGGTCATGTTTTACACTCTCTCGAGCATGGATATATAGAAATGCATTACAATTGTGCGGCACCAAAAACAAATGTTAGTATGGACGATGGGGTATGGAGCTCGCAATCCTGCAAGAATTTAGTTGATGATTTAAAACAAATTGTAAATGAAAAGACCTTGTGGAAGATGATAGTTATTCCAAACCAGACAATTGATACCAAACTTACGATAGCTGCGTGGGATCGGATAGATCCGATGACTCCTGCAGGTTCAAACGGGCATATAAGTGGTTCCCAAAAAGCAGAAATTGAGGATTTTATTGATACATTCCGAGACCACGGTCCAGAGCAGACAATGGAGCCCTAAGTAATAAAAAGTCATTCTGAGTGAAACGAAGAATCTTCATGGAGTAGCAAATCTAACCTTATAGAGGATCCTTCACTTCGTTCAGGATGACATTTTTGTTTTTGTGGGGTTGGGTCGGGGAGAGAAATGGTTTTGAGAGTTGATTGAGTTGTATTTGAATCCGCCTGGATTCACTCAATTTAGTTCTCTAGAACACCTCTTTATTCTCCCCGAACCCTTTTTCTGTCATTTCTGACAGCCCCTAAGACAAGACGCTAGATCAAGGTCGCTAGATCCAGCAGGATATCGAATAGCTGCTTAGCCAATGTGGTCAGTTGACCAAAAAGCCAAGCGGCTAGCATGACTACAAGCACTACGAGTGCAAGTAGCAGGAGTGCTTTTCGAAGCACTTTTAATTCCCCGAGATTCCGAAGACGAGGCAGACTGCCACGATCGCAAGGATCAAGGCGTCAACCTTCCAGTTACCGGTCATGGCTGACTCCGAATCGAGCGAGACGCGGTGCGCGTTCTGTTCTAAAAGCCTGGATGGCTTGAAGAATGTCGCCTGCCGGGGGATTTCCCTCGACTTCCAGCTTGGCCAAGGCCTCGCAGACCTTACCCTCGAAAATCCGATCGAGTGTTTCGAGGGTTCGAGTCCAGCGGGGGTATTCCGCCAGCATCTGCCTATTTGCAGAGGCGGTTAAAGCTACGAGCTGATGCCTAACGATGGCAAACCTGATCCGCATTACCGATCGGCTGCTTGCATTGGCCCGCAGGTCCATGCGCCTCTTGGTAAAAACGAAGCAGTGCACGCCGGTGCGGATGATTAGTTTGCCCTTGGTCATGTAGGTAGAGAGCTCTTTTTTCGAGCGCTCGCTGCCATGGTCCAGGCACCGCTGAGTTCCCGCAATTAAGTCGGGCATTTTGCTCGGGATCATCGGTCGTCAACCAGCTTCCAGTCATCGTAGGAGAGTCCCTGCCCAAAGGTCAGGACGGTTGGATTGAAATCCCCCTCGTACACCTCGACTACGATTGTCGAAGCGCTGACCATGCCGCCCTCGTCCAGAAGCCTTGAGATGCGAGCAGCAAGCTCTTGCGGATCAGTCTCCATCTGCCGCCGCTCCATCAGCTTCGAAGCGCCATCGGCTTTGAATACTGCCCGTTGGACAATCGAACCCGGCCAGTTAACCAGACTCCAAAGCTTTTGAGCGATGGGCTTTGCTGCCGGGTTTTGGCTGTTGTTGAGATCTATGGACATACGTTCTCCTTACTGCCATTGCAGTTGTCAGGACACCGACTTTGTCGGGCCTCAAGCCTTGGTGAGAAGCCAAGACATTCGCTGTCGAGCCGGCTCGCGAAGCCGTCGTCTGCCCTAGGCAGTTTCCCGACAGTGCAAGCTACTAGAGGTAGCTTACGATTTGGTCATGCGCCTTCATTTGAACGTCAAGCGGGATCCGTTCGCTCTCTACCGTGAGGAATTCGATCATCTCAGAAAGTAGAGTTTGGGACGGTCCGCCGTGTTGGTCTTGCAGCCACATGAAGGTGCGTAGCGGCGCAAGATTGCCATGTTTGAGATGGGTTTTAACCAGCTCAACTGCCATGGGATGTGCCAATGATGTCTCCTTACAGCCTTACTTGGGTTTGCCAGATGGTCTTGCTGCCCATGCGAAGCTTTGTGAACTGCCGCCGTCCTGTGTCCCATAGAAATGGAACTACCACGAGCGGTGACAGCCAGAAAGCTACGACAAGGGGTATCTGTACGTCCACTGTGACTCCTTTCGCTTTTTTGTTTGTCTCTCGTACAGGAACCCAAAATAGCCTCGTTTGAAGCTACTTAGCGTTCCTGTAGAGAAATTTTTTCTTGTCTTAGGTTTTCAATGTGCTCTTCGCTACGCTCAGAGTAAACTCGCAAAAATGAGCACGACGAGCGTAACAAAGCAGGCCTATAGTTTAGGATATTAAGTCAAAAAAGTCAAGTTCTACTTGCCAAAAACTTGACAAGTGTTGTATAGTAGATATGTGGCAGACACTACTTTTACCGATACCAATTTCCAAACCGACGTAGAACAAAGTCAGATTCCTGTTTTGGTAGATTTTTGGGCGCCGTGGTGTGGCCCTTGCAAAATGGTATCTCCGGTTGTAGAGGAGTTAGCTACCGAATATACCGGAAAACTTACTGTAGGGAAGTTAAATGTAGACGATAATCCCCAGACCGCTGAAAAATACGGAGTAATGAGCATTCCAACCCTTATAATTTTCAAAGGTGGTCAACCCGTAAAAACCATGGTCGGTGCACAAGGAAAAGATAGCTTCAAGAAAGGTATCGACGAAGTTTTGTCCTCTAACTAATGGATGAGATCTACGACGTAATTATAATTGGTTCTGGTCCCGCAGGACTTACCGCAGCCATTTATACCACCAGAGCAAGCCTTAAAACCCTAATTATTGCCGGAGAAAAATGGGGAGGCCAACTTATGCTTACCACACTGGTTGAAAATTTCCCCGGATTCCCGGAAGGTATTCAAGGCCCTGATTTAATGACAAACATGCGAAAGCAAGCGGAGCATCATGGAGCAGAAATCCTTGACCGTAATTTTAGCTCGGGCGATTTTTCTAAAAAACCATTCGAAATTACTGCAGATGGGAAGGTTTACAAGGCAAAATCGGTACTTATTGCAACAGGCGCCGACACAAAATGGTTGGGAGTACCGGGAGAGCAGGAAAAAATTGGCCGTGGAGTCAGTACGTGCGCACCTTGCGACGCACCATTTTTCCGTGGGAAGGATGTAATTGTAGTTGGTGGTGGAGATTCTGCTATGGAAGAAGCGCTGGTTTTATCAAGGACTGCAAAAAGTGTTACCCTAGTCCACCGGAGAGACCAATTTAGAGCATCACAAGTTATGCAGGATAAGGTAAAGGCAAATACGCAAATAACCTGCTTGTTTAACAAAGAAATCGTTGAGATTTTAGGAGAAAATAAAGTCGAGTCAGTAAAATTAAAGGATACGGTAACAGGGGAAGTAAGCGAACAAAAAATAGATGGGGTTTTTGTTGCTGTTGGGCATGTTCCCAACACCCAGATTTTTAAAGGTATACATTTAGATGAGCAAGGTTTTATTGTAGTACACGACCATTACTTAACCAATATCGAGGGAGTTTTTGTAGCCGGGGATGTCCATGACAATGAATACAAACAAGCAATAACCGCCGCAGGCTTTGGGTGTGCTGCCGCTTTGGAGGCAGAAAAGTGGCTCATGGAACAGAAATAAACTCTATTGACAGGGTAATCCTCCTTCGTTATAATGACAAATACAAATCGAATGTTCTGTTCAATACATACGGTTGAGCAGGAGATCGCTTTTTTATGATAACTTTGAAATCAACTCTTAATAACCCTCTGGGTTTTGTTGTGGTTTCTTCATAAACTAGTCGATTTTCCCCTCAACGGTTCCATATTTCATTTGGGTTTGTAAAACGGATTGGAAGCTTCGGGCCGGTAGCTTAGTTGGTAGAGCGTCGCGTTTGCATCGCGAAGGTCGAGAGTTCGAATCTCTTCCGGTCCACTTTAGTTCAAAATTAAGAGTTTAGGATCATAATTCTTAATTCTAGATTCTTAATTCTGAATTATCGTGAGTTGGTTCTTTGACAAACGAAGAGAAAAATTTTCCCGCACCAATTTGGTGTGGGATTCAAGCGTCTTTACATCCTTTCGAGAAATCGAAGGATAAATAAGAATTACTCATAATGCCGATAATGGATGCCTAGGAGGCTTTGGCCGAGGAAGGACGCATATAGCGGCGATACTCGTCGGGGAAGTGCTATAAACTTTTGATCCGGCGGTTTCCGAATGGGGAAACCTACTCGCTACAAGCGAGTGGCTTGCTGTAAAAATAGTTCCGTAAGGGATTATATAGCGGTAAGCCGGGAACGGCGTGAACTGAAACATCTCAGTAGCGCCAGGAAAAAAAATCGTATGAGATTCCCTTAGTAGCGGCGAGCGAAAAGGGAATAGCCTAAACCACGTTCTACGTGGGGTTGCAGGGCAGACGACATTGAGTATTAAACATAACAGAAGAACCCGGAATGGTTCCCCACAGAACGTGAAAGGCGTGTATGTGAAATGTTTGATGCTTATAGTCTGTACCTAAGTACCATGGGACACGCTATCCTGTGAGAATCTGGGGCGACCACGCTCCAAGGCTAAATACCAAAGTCTACCGATAGTGAACTAGTACCGCGAGGGAAAGGTGAAAAGCACCCCGGAAGGGGGATGAAATAGAACTGAAATTGTCGGCTAACAAGCAGACAGAGTCCGCAAGGATGATGTCGTGCCTATTGAAGAATGAACCGGTGAGTTATTGATTACTGCGTTAGTTTAACCAAGTACAACTTGGGAAGACAGAGTGAAAGCGATCCCTAACTGGGATATTTGTAGTAATCATTAGACCCGAAACTAGGTGAGCTAACCTTGGGCAGGGTGAACCCTATCGAAAGATGGGGGGAGGCCCGAACTCGTTGTTGTAGCAATAACATGAGATGACCTGAGGTTAGGGGCAATATGCCAAACGAACCTAGAGATAGCTGGTTCTCCCCGAAATATATTTTGGTATAGCGCTTTGTATAACTTCCAGAGGTAGAGCACTGAATGGTCTTCGGCGACGCAAGTTGTCGAGACCAATCAAACTCCGAATGCTGGAAGGGTTAGCAAGGTAGTCAGACTGGTCGGGCTAAGCTGATTGGTCGAGAGGGAAACAGCCCAGACTCTCAACTAAGGTCTCTAAATAAAAGCTAAGTTTTTAAGGAAGTCAGGTTCCACAGACACCCAGGAGGTTGGCTTAGAAGCAGCCACCCTTTAAAGAAAGCGTAACAGCTCACTGGCGGATGGAATCTGGCGCCGAAAATGTACCGAGGATTAAGCTTTTTACCGAAGTTGGAGATTGCCGCAAGGCAGTGGTAGGGGAGCGTTGTAATTGCAGTGAAGTTGTACCGTGAGGTATGGTGGAGCGGTTACAAGTGAGAATGCCGGTATGAGTAGCGATATGCCAATGAGAAGTTGGCACGCCGAAAGTCCAAGGTTTCCTCCGCAATGTAAGTCAGCGGAGGGTTAGTCGGTCCTAAGGGTGTCCCTTGTTTTGAGGGTTAGCCCGATGGATAAGTCGTTGAAATTCGACTACATTTTATGAATCGTTCAAGGGGGTGACGAAGTTGGAAGAATAGAGCCTATTACGATAGGTCTAAGCAGTAAGGTAGTGATGATTGGGAAATCCGTCGTCGTGTTTAATTAAGCTGCAATGGAGAGGTCTGAGCAATCAGATTGATTCTATCCCTTTCAGTTTCCAAGAAAATCCTCATTGTGTTCTCGTAAGGGGACAAATTCATAAAGTACCGTACCGCAAACCGACACAGGTGGACTAGTCGAGAAGACAAAGGCGATCGGGAGAAGAATGATCAAGGAACTAGGCAAAAAAGCTGGGCGTAACCTATGGGAGATGCCCTGACCCCGTCGCAAGACGGGGCCTGCAACAAAAGTTTATTTAGCAACTGTTTATCTAAAACACAGGTCCCTGCAAAACCGAAAGGTAACGTATAGGGGCTGACACCTGCCCAGTGCTGGTAAGTTAACTATCGGAGGTGATCCAATTTATTTGGCTAGCTTCTGATACAAGCTCCAGTGAACGGCAGCAGTAACTATAACTGTTCTATGGTAGCGAAGTTCCTTGTCGGGCGAGTTCCGACCCGCACGAAAGGTAGAATGACTGAATAACTGTCTTGATCATTTACCCGGCGAAATTGAGATGGCTGTGAAGACGCGGCCTAGTTGTCCTTGGACAAAAAGACCCCGGGAGCTTTACTGTAGCTTGGCATTTGAATGTTTATGGTAACTGTTTAGAATAGGAGGGAGCTTCGGCGAAATATGAAATACCTCTCTTTACGATAAGCGTTCATCACTTGTATGCCAAATAAAAATTTGGCTCAAGAACAGTGTCTGGCGGGCAGTTTAACTGGGGAGGTTGACTCCTACAATGCAACGGAGTTGTACAAAGGTTGGCTAATTCCGGAAGGAAATCGGAATGATAGCGCAAACGCATAAGCCAGCTTAACTGCGAGACATACGAGTCGAGCAGATACGAAAGTAGGTGTTAGTGATCCTCCATAGCCTAGTGGTAGGCGTGGAGCTTAACGGATATAAGCTACCCCGGGGATAACAGGCTGATCGCATCCAAGCGTCCACAGCGACGATGCGGTTTGGCACCTTTAATCACATTGGGGCGCCCATAGAGAAATCTATGAGTCTGGTTATTCAAAAGAACGCATTTAGAGAGTGCGTTGGAATAATAAAAATACTAGTTCAAATCGGTGAACTCCTAAAAACTTTGTTAGGTTTTTAGGACAATACCGAGAGCCGCTTTTGCGGCTTGTATCGACTGATGTCCGATATAGTATCGGACTGAGATAGACGTTCTTTGCCGTTTGGCAAAAATTTATAACGTTTATAATACGACTAGCCCATGTTCATAAGGAATATGGTGAAGGTATAGTCAAGCCTTTTGGTAACAAAAGAATCGACAGCGATGTCGGCTCATCACATCCTGGGGGTGGAGAAGCTCCCAAGGGTCGGGCTGTTCGCCCGTTAAAGTGGTACGCGAGCTGGGTTAAGAACGACGTGAGTCAGTTCGGTCTCTATCCAGGACAACCGTTTGAGATTTGAAGGAAGCCGTCCCTAGTACGAGAGGACTGGGATGGGGGAATCCCTGGTGTGCCAGTTGTTTCAAGAAATTGAGCATCGCTGGGTAGCTATATTCCCAACTGATAACCGCTGAAAGCATCTAAGTGGGAAGCAGTTCCTAAGATAAGATCTCGTTGAGCGCAAGCTCGAAAGACCCCACGGAGACTACGTGGTTGATAGGCGGGCGGTAGAAGCACTGCAAAGTGTTAAGCTTACCCGTACTAATGGTCGAAGGTAATCTAATAAGACGCTAGTTTTCTCTTCGTTTTCAAGGGACCAAACCGAAAGGTTTTGTTCTTTCTATTTAAGGGGTTAGAAATTTTCTGGTGATTGGAGCGGCGTGGTACCACCTCTTCCCATTCCGAACAGAGAAGTGAAACGCGCCAGCGCCTACGATACTGAGACTTGATCTTGGGACAATAGGTCGTCGCCGGAAATTTTCTAACCCTTTTTTTTGGCTTAGGAAGCTATGGAGTATTCTTTTATTTGAGATAAATCTGCATTAAGAGCTACAATTAGATCTGCATCGTTCGTTTTATCTACCTGATCTGGTATAAATTTCAAATTGCCATTGTCAGAAGCCCCTACAAATTTTCTATGAATTCTTGTCTTGTCTCCTTGGTCTTTATCGGGACCAATCTCATTAACTACCATAACAAATGTCCCTTTTCCTCTATACTTTCTATCTCTCGCCCATTGGGGTAAGATGTTTTCTGCCTCTCCTCCTATGCTAAAAGTATTCTTTCTAAGCAAGCCATTTGTTTCTGCTCTTAAATCTTCGATGTCTGATGGTCCGGTGCCTTCTCCTGGGTTGCTTAGCTCGAAAAATTGAACCTCCATAGTGCTATTCAAAATTCCTGCAGCTAGTGTTTCTCCATCAAAAGGAATAGGTTTTTCTTTGGTACTTACCGGAGAGGAAAATTCCCCTTTTTGTACAAAAGAGGAAGATGTTGAGGGGGATTGTTCAGTAGTCTGAGTACCTGTTGTACACGCGGCTTGCGAGCCGATGAGCATTAAAAATGCAGCGCCGGCCCGCGCTTTATCTGTCACGTCTTTTGGAATTGCTTGCCAAACATCTCGCATGGAATAAAAATATCAGTTTATACTTCAGTAAACCGTAAAATGCAGGTAAGAAAAAGGGAATACTTGGAAATTTTCTAACCCTTTTTTGTGGGGTCGTAACCTGCTATAATTAACAAACTTTAATAAAGAAAGGTGGAAACAATGAGTGGTAACAAAAACACAAGATACTTCAGCAACAAATAAATCTACAAAAAAAGCATCCTCAATGGCAGAGCTTTTGGCTAATTCTTCCAATAATTCGGTTGTTTCTTTGCACAAAGGCCAAACGATAGATGGAGTAGTTACCAAGTTAACCCCCTCTGAAATTTTGGTAGACGTAAATGCAAAAAGCCATGCCCTTGTTTTAGAGCGGGATAAAAGGCTTCTTCGTTATCTTCTTTCAACCCTAAAATTAGGAGATAAAGTAACGGTTTCTGTTATTTCCGCAGAGTCAGAGTTTGGATATCCGGTAGTTTCTCTTCGTAGGTTTTTAGACAATTTTATGTGGAAGAAGCTGGAAGAGCTAAAATCGGACAAAAAAACAATCAACTCTACAATTACGGGAAAGACTTCGGGAGGATATTTAGTTACCACATCAGACGGCATTACCGGGTTTTTGCCAAATTCCCAAAGCACCTTTTCAGATTCCGACCACACCAATGAAAAAGCAGATTTGTATGTTTTGGAATTGCAACGGGATACCCGCAAAGTAATCTTCTCCCAAAAAGCATCGTTAGACAAAGAAGAATTCGAGCAAGCAGTAAAAAGTCTTAAGTCAGGTTCAAAAATTCAAGCAGTTGTAACAGGCATTACATCGTTTGGAGTTTTTGTAACAGTTACGGTAGACGGGAAACCGCTGGATGGATTTATCCATTCCTCCGAGTTGTCATGGAGTAGGGATGAAAACCCAAATCTTGCAGCCGGAGATAGCGTTGAGGCTCAGGTAATTGGATTTGACAAAGATTCCAAGCGCATAAATCTTTCTTTGAAAAGACTAACCACCGACCCATTCGAAGAAAAATTAAAACAGTATGTAGTTGACCAAAAAACAGAAGGTACTGTTGCTAAGATTCTTTCAAATGGAGTAATTGTAGATTTGGAAGAGGGAATAGAAGGGTTTATACGAAAAGAAAAAATTCCGGTTGGTACAACCTACAAAGAGGGGGAAAGTATTACTGCAACAGTTTCGGAAGTAGATAAAGCAAGACACCGGGTTATTTTGATTCCGGTAACCCTTAGAAAAACAATAGGATACCGATGAGAAATTATGAAGAAAGCTTCATCCTCGTTTGTTTGTCAGGAATGCGGATATAATTCGCCTCAGTACTTGGGAAAGTGTCCGGAGTGCGGCAGTTGGAATACGCTAAAAGAGTTCAAAATAGCAGGTTCTAAAAAACAAGCAACCGGTTCGCATAAAGATACGAGTGAACTAAAACCACGTACTCTTTCGGAGATAAAATCAACCACAAACCAAAGAATTTCAACCGGATTTTCGGAAATGGACCGGGTGTTGGGTGGAGGAATTGTTTCAGGGTCGCTTATTTTATTAGCTGGAGATCCGGGGGTTGGAAAATCAACGCTGTTACTTCAGGCAGTTATGAAAATTTCGGAAACCACAAAAGGTTCGGTTTTGTATATTTCTGGTGAAGAATCCGAAGAGCAAATAAAAATAAGAGCAGAAAGACTAAGTAAAAAAGAAAATAAAAACCTATTTTTATTGGCAACTTCCCAAACCGATAGTGTGGTAGAAATTATCGAAAAAGAAAAACCAAGTTTGGTAATAATTGACTCGATCCAAACCATGGAATCGGAAGCAGTAGCAGGCCTTTCTGGGTCTGTTGGACAAATTCGGTATGCGACATCTGTATTTTTAAAAGCAGCCAAAAGCTTATCTATTCCGCTTATCATTGTTGGACATGTTACAAAAGAGGGGATGGTAGCAGGACCTATGATGTTATCCCATATGGTTGATACGGTTCTTTTCCTGGAAGGGGAAAAAGTAACCCAAACGCGTATTTTGCGTTCGTTAAAAAACAGATTCGGACCGGTCGATGAAGTCGGTGTTTTTTTAATGGATGGGGAAGGGTTAAAAGAAGCAAATAATCCCGAGCAATTATTTCTTAATCTAAGCAGCAAAAAAGTTTCGGGCTCGGTTCTCACGGTTACCATGGAAGGGACCCGGCCGTTTTTGGTGGAAATTCAGGCTCTAACCGTGTTTTCAAAACTCCCCATCCCAAGAAGAGTTGCAACCGGAATAGACAGCAGAAGGCTTGAATTGTTACTTGCGGTTTTAACAAAGCATTGTAAAATTCCTTTGGACGGGGTAGATGTATTTGTAAATGTGGCAGGTGGATTAAAAATAACCGATCCGGGGGCCGATTTAGCAATCTGTCTGGCTCTTTTTTCTAGCTACAAAAATATTGCACTTTCTAAAACAGTGGGAGTTGCAGAAGTAGGGCTTTTGGGTGAATTACGGAATGTCCCTTCTGCCGAAAAACGAATAGCCGAAGCGAAAAAATTAGGCTTTAAAGATGTAGTAACTGCAAAAGATTATTCATTTCTTTTTCAGGTAATTCGTTCATTACAATAATATGGCAAATAATAAAAAACAAAAAAAACAGGAAAGCCAGGGGATTAATCCAATTATTCTTCCCAAACGGATGATTAATGCAATTGCAGACGAGGTTGCAAATATTGTAATCAAAAGACTTCCTTTTCCTCACCGTCAGCAATCCAACAAAAGAAAAAAGAAACAAGACAAAAAACTTGAACATCCAATCTTTTTAGACACTTCTGCAATTATCGATGGAAGAATCTTCGATGTGCTTGAGCTAGGGCTTGTCTGGGGTCATGTAGTGGTCTTAGAAAGCGTTCTCTTAGAATTAAAGCACATTGCCGATACCCAAGACACCGTTAAGCGGGAAAGGGGCAGAAAAGGGCTTGAGGATTTGGAAAAATTAAGAAAGTTTAAAGGAGTAAAACAGCTTGTTTTGGAAGATTCTGAGGATGCAAAAAAACACAAAGAGGTCGATGAGATGCTTATTCACATGGCAAAAGAATATAAGGGAAGAGTAATTACCTGTGATTACAATTTAGAGAAAAAAGCGCTCGTCCAGGGCGTGGTTGCGGTTAACATGAATGGGCTTGCCCAAAAATTAAAAGTTGCAGCAGTACCGGGAGAGTCTTTACATGTAAAAGTTCTTCACGCAGGAAAAGATGCAACCCAGGGTGTTGGTTACTTGGATGATGGGACTATGATTGTGGTAGAAGGCGGAAGAGAGCAGGTCGGCAGGACAATCGATGTGGTAGTCTCCAGAGTTATCCAAACCGCCGCCGGAAGAATCCTCTTTTCAAAAAAGATTTAGTTCTCTTTATTTTTAAAATCTGGTGTAGTAGATGGAGCGGCCGCGGCCGCTTGGTGCAAGCAATCCAAGAAGAGAAAGCTTCGCTAAATCACGGGACGCTGTTATCTGGGAAACATGGTACAAATTTTGCACTTTTTTGTTGGTCAATTTTGCATTTGGAATATCAGAAAGAGCTAATAATTCTTTTTGCCGGTCGCTTAACTTCCAAAAACTTTGAGGAAGTAGGGTGCGGAATAGGGTAGAGCCTTCTTCAGCTATCTTTTTAGTATTTTTAAGTTGTTTTACCACAGACTCGGCAAAATATTCTAGCCACGCAGTTTGGCTGTCTTTGGTCAAGGCTAAGTTAAGCTCTTTTTTATACTCATCTTCATGCTCAAAAAAATAATCTTCGACCACCAAAAGACCTTCTACATCGTAGCCGGCTTTGTATAGGAATAGGTTGGATAATAGTCTTGAAAATCGAGCATTATTTTGAGTAAAAGGGCTTTGTTTGAGCATTAAAACAAGAATTAGCCCTGCTTGGACAATAGGATGCTCGCGGCTTACCTGGACGTAATCGAGAATATGTTTTATTTCTGCAATTTGATTATCGGAAGTAAGGCTGCCTTTGCAGGAGATTTCGAAAAGGGTTATGCAGTCATTGGCAGTTACTGATTTTTTCTGTGACTTCCACTCTTTTTCGATATATTCCAAGCCTTTTCTGTAGGTAAAAATCTCGGTTGTTTCGGAATTAAGTTTTTTTTGGCTTATATCATGGCGGGAAAGAATAAGGACTACATCGTTTTTGCTTACATCTGTTTGGGTAAGCGAAAGGGAATGGTAAATTTCAGAAGCAGCCGCTTCAAATTTAAGCCTAATGAGTGTTTTTGGAGAAAATGGGAATGTTAGGATTTCTTGTCGTAATAATTCTATTTGGGAAAGTTGTTCTTTGAGTTTTTCAGAGATGGTGTATGCGACGGTTACCATGATGGGGAATTGGATTTTGTTTATCCTCTCGAAAGAGATAAGAGAGCCTGCCCAACTCTCTTATCTCATCCGAAAAAACAAACTTTTAATCTTTTGAAAACAGTAATTAAAGCTGTGAAAAAACTCGTGAAAAATGGCTCTACAACAATACAAATGTTGTATTTTAGCTTCACCTATTTTTCTTGACAACTACAGTATTTGTTTGTTATTAACTGTATCAGGTATCTAGTTTATTCCTGCCTAATAACTATTTACCGTTTTCCTTAAGAGCATTGCTTTTCGTACCGATCTTATCATTTTGTGTAACGAAAGCGATGCTCTTTTTTGTTGAATTCAAAGTTAGTGCTCCTGGTTTTCCTTTTTCCAAAAGCAAAAGCTTCTAAATACTGTTTTAAAATTACAAAAGTGCTACTGGGATGCCTAATCCCTTCTTGATGAGCAACGCAAATTGCTCGCTGCCTTGTTTAATGAATATCTCTTCTTTGTAGGAATTGAGGGTTTGTTTTTTTGACTGCTTGAACCTTTTGAAAAGTGACAGAATTTTCATGTTGAGTTTATTGTAGCATACGTTGTCAACCCTGTCAACCTATAGCGAACGTGTCGTATTATTTTCGTAAACCTAGAGTAAAATCAAAATTATTTAGCTTGATTTGGCAAGGTTTTCGGAGTGGTAGAAAAAAATGTGGATAACTAAGAGGATAAAAAAATAAGGGTTGGTTGGTTCACCAAATTTTGGGGAAAAGCCGTTAACAAAAATTAGTTTGTTTGACCAAAACCGGGGAGCAGGGAGCGAAGAGAGGGAGTTTCGTATTCTTCAAGCGCAGTTGATTTAACCCACAATTTAACGAGATTGGGAAGTGCTTTTAATTTTGAGTCTGCTTTGTTTTCTACCACCCTTTTAAAGTGGAGGAACTGAGGTAAGTTTGCAAGTTGTCCATAATTGGCTAATTTCAAAAACTGTTCACGCAAAATAAAATTCTTCGAAGTGATTGAAAATTTAAGTAAATCTTTAGGGAATAGGGAGCGGTTAATAAGTGCAGATTCAAACTGCATTGAGCCTCCGGGAAGAAGGTTTTTACTGATTAATTCGTGCTCGGTTGGGAAAGAACTTTCTCCCTTTTTCTTGTCTTTTGTATTAATGTAAACACTTTGGGTACCCACGGCAACGGTTTTGGGATTCGAAAGCAGATATTCTATCTGAAGCTGGAATCTCATCCGGTCTATTACGTCTTTGGAATGCATAAAAGAGATAAAGTTACCTTTTGCCCTTCTCATGGCCCGATTTAGGCAAACTGCAACCCCGTAATGTTTCTTATTTTTGTATATTCGGAAGCGTTTGTCCTTTTTAGCCCACTTTTTAAGGATTTGGTAGGATTCGTCTGTTGAGAAGTCATCTATGGCGATAACCTCGAAATCTCTGAACTTCTGCTTTGAAATGCTATCCAAACACTTCTCTAAATAGGAAGCGCTATTTCTTACCGGCAGGAAAACAGATATAAAAGGTTTATTATTCATGGGCGTTTGGTTTTTGAGCGAAGATACTGCTCGGGACAGGTTTAAAATGGTCAGCTACGTATTAGCTGAGGCAGTTGATTACATGTTTATAGATTCTACATCCTAGGGGTTTTTCTGTCAAGTTTTTGAGCCTGGTTCTGGCTATTTTAAGGGATAAGGTTTACTGCAAAAGCGTCTGCGCCATAATCCGGGTGAGCGTACGTAATCGGTGGTTTATTTGGATTCGTATTAAGAAATTCGTTGGCGGTGCCTGTGCGCTCGTGCTCTGTGAGAACCCGCTCTTTTAAAAGTCTTCCGGCTTCTTTTATGCCATGTCTTCCCGCCGCATAGAGCGCTAACGTATCAAACCAAAACCAGCTTCCTCCGTCCTGATAATTTCCTGGCTCATTTTTTCCAGGATCAATAAAGTCAGAGGGGGAGAGAAATGAACCGTCAAAATTGGTAATATTACGAAAACCCAAAAATTTTCCTCCTACGTTGTAAGCAGCATGCATTACTAGTTGTTCAAATGTTGCTTTTACTCTTTCCGGTGGAAGAATAGCTTCACCAAAGTAATACAAGTTAAGCGCCTCTCCGGTTAACGCGGAGACGTCAACAATAGAAGAGCCTTCCCGTTGAGGTAATGATTTTCCATCTTTTGGATTTACCATATTCGCGTATATCTTTTTTGCATTTTCCAACAGGGGAATATCGACTTGCATACCCATTCTTTTTAAGGCCTCCATTGCTACACAGTAGAGCCCCTGATTATAGGCAAAATTTTGAGGTGAAGTTACCTTATAACTGTCAAATGCCTCATGGAACCCTCCACGTGTTGCAGGGTCATTTTCTTCTCCCTTGGTAATATATTTTGCTCCCCAACGGGTGATATATTCTCTGGATCCTCCTAAAGATACAAAATCTGGAGTGCCTCCCTGCTTGAAGTATTCGTATTCTCTTAAGATATCGTAAAAAGTACTGTCTTCATGTTTGTCTTTTCCCCTGACTACCTCTTTGGGCGTCTTAATCAAAACAGTTGCAATGTGTCCATCCAGACTCGATTTTTGCTCTGCGTGAAATGATTTTTGAATGCTTTCTAGGAGGTTTTTGTCTTTTAGGGCCGCTGCGACGTAAAAAGAGTCTCTGGAATACATCGCGCCATATTCATAGACCGGTTTTCCATTTGCATCTTTTCCGCCTCCCGGGTAGATCCAGTATGCGGTGCCGGCAGGGTAGCTGGTCTTTGTAAGAGATATCACTTTATCAGTTGCCGCATCCAAAACCGTGGATCGTCCTACACGAAGAAGTTGCTCTTTAGTTCGGTCCAGCGCATCCCGTTCGGCTGCATTCTCAATCGGGAATGTATTGAGAAAATCCTGATGGGAAAGAAGCCGCAGTGTCTCACTTCCTTGTTTTGGAGCTTCCGATTGGGTGGGAGTAATACCTACAGATACTTTTGGAGCGCCTGGTATAGGAAGAGGAGGGGTTTCAAAGGATGAAGGAGGTGTTTGTAATGAGTCAAAAAGTCTGTTTTTCCCTGCCAGATAGGCAGCAGTGCCTATAGCGCCTGTAATAAATGTTCGTCTTGTTATTTTCCCAATTTTGTAGGGGGTACTTTCCGGCATAGGTCCTTTTTAACTATATCAAAGCCGCCTGAGTAAAAGATAGATTCCAAAAAGGGGAAGTACTAAAAATCCAAGGTATTCAAGGTATTGGGGAAGAAAGACAATTACTATATTGCTATTCGTATTGTTTGGGATTGTCCACCCATTTTCCCAATTATTCACAAGCACATGTTCACCAATTTTTTTACCAAAGATAAAGGGTAACGCATTCGTTAGAAAGTTCTGACTGGAAACCGTATATGCAGCCCAGCCTTTATCAAAACCCTGAGATAATACCAGCGTGCAAGTGCCGCCGCTCACATGGCACACAATCTTGGTATCGTACAAACTTTCATTTGGGTGTTTTACAAAATATGCAGAACCATCCAAAAGGGAAGAGGATGGAATCTGATTTTCGATTTTTAAATCGGTTGCAAACCGGTAGGGGAATTCAAACATCCGCGCCCCCGAAAATGTATTTACCGTTTTAGTCGATCCGATGGACTGATTTTCTATATGCAAAGAATAGGTGCTTCCAAAGTTTTCCATAGGAGGAACCACAAAAGAGTTTGTTTTATCGGTTTGGGTAAGATAGGTATTAATTGGCGCCATAGCTTCGTCTTCATTTAGAAGCCAAATTAAAGGATAGCGGCCCTCTTGATGAACCATATCCAAAAACAATACATACCCTTCGTTATGGGGAAGATTTGAATTGTAATAAGAAAGGCACGCATCTGCATTTTTTGCACTTAATGTAAGCCCATTGGTGCTTAGCGAAGAAGAGAAACTACCTCGTCTAAAGTTGTCGCAATTTATAACCGATAGCCCTGCATTCGGAAGTGCAGAAAGCGATAAGTATGAGTCATCCAGCTTTGGGACAATAAGAGTAATTTTTTTCCCAACATCTTTTTTTGTCAATTCAATTTGTGTCCCGGAAAGCGCGTCTACATTAATAGTGCTTGGGTCAATAGGTTCAACAGCTACCACTTTTTTGTTGCTGTCTGAGATTACAATAATATTTTCCTGGTTCCGTACCAAAAACGCATTTCCCAAACGCTTTGATACGTCATTTTTATTAACGCTAAACTTTGCTACTCCATTTACGTCGATTGTTAATGGGTACGTTGCATTTGTTGGAAGTAAGACAAGAGGAGATGAAGAGTCTTGTCCCCACACTTTTTTATCATCGATAAATAGTTGGGGTGGTGTTACATGAATGGTAAGAGTTAATTTATTATTGCTGGAATCTAAAAGCAGCTCAAAAGGCAATATATCCTCTTTACTTAAAAAGTCAGGAATAGTTAAGGTTCCGCTTGATTGGATTTGGTTTTCAACCTGATATGTTTGCAGGTTTTCTTTTACCGTAAATTGTTGCTCACTTACCGTTTTATTAGAGAAAAAGGACCGGAACGGATAGCTTTCTGTTTGGGTTCCACTAGACTGGGCGTAGTCTCCTAAAAGGGGATACGCAGTATCGTTGTCACCCCACGTATAGGAGTTTGCGGATGGAAGTTGTTGTTTGAGAAATACAAAGTTAAGCGGGTGGTCGGTTAAATCAACTTTATATACATCTATTGCTCCAAAAGATGCAGCTTTATGAATAAAACTGCTGTGGGTAATTAAATCTGCAAGTTCGGTATAAAAAAGGGACTTTGCTGAATTTGGGTTAATTACATTTTTATCTACCAATAAAAAACTAATTTGGTATTTATCTAAAACCGAAACAAACTTTGTTTGGTCACGTGCGTACAAAGCCGCGGAAAGCTCATCGAAATAGTTTTCATTTAGCCTACTCCACGGATCAAATGCCCGATCTAAAATAGGCTGAGGTATCCCGTACCACAAAAATCCTGATCCTCCAAAACCCCAGTTTGTATCTGTCCAACTCCAAAATTGGAATTGGGGAAAATCTGCAATACGCGCCGAAGGATCCTGTGACTGGAAGTACTTAAACAAATCAAAATATTCCTGTGGTACAGCTAATCGCTCTTTATCGTAGAAAAAATTACCGGTAAAAGCCGGAAGCATTAATGCTGCCAAAAGTATGCAGTAGACTGCGTATAAAATAGAGCGGGAAGCTGCTGTTTTCTGTCTGAAAAATATACTTGCTTGTTCTAGCCCAAGACAAAAAAGTACTGCATAGGTAAGAGAGGTAAGCGTTGAAAATTTAGTAAATGGAAAACGGAAGGCTTCGTTTAAGAGAGGAAGCTTTCTAAAAAGGTCATCGATCCAGGAAAAAGGAGGGGTTGAGGTTGCAAGCATCGTGAATGCAAAGACAAACACAATAGCAACTGCTCTCTCGGCTGGATTTTTGCTCCGTAATGCAATAACAAATCCAAACAACACTCCGACAAAGAGAATATATCCAACTATATCAAGGTGAGTTTGGGTAAAGTAATCTCTCCACGGTTTTAGCATGTAATCATAATCGCCGGCTTTATTTGGATCGGTGCTGTTAAATACAAACCCTTTCAAAAGCATTACATCGGGTATGTCGCCAAACTCTTTGTTTTGCAAAAAATTGGTTTCGGTTGCCATTTGGTTTATTTTAGCCTGGGCAATTTCTTTCCCTTTTACGGCTGTTGAGTACATAAAGGGAAGAAGCCAGAATGCATTGATTACAAAAATTACAGCCACAAGCTTTAAAAAGCTCTTCAGATGGGTTCGAAACGGAATGTGAGATGTATTCAGCCCAATAACAATTAGAGATATCGTAAGGGCAATACAATAAGTTACAAACAATGTTGGAATGTATTGTGAGGGTGTTGCTAAAAATAAAATAAGGGAAAGAAATAATAAATTTTTTTTGCTCCGGTGCAGGAAGTACTGGATGGAGCTGAATAATAGCCATGGGAGTGCGGCAAAATGAGCACTAAAGGCCTCGTAAGGCGCGTAGAAATTTTGAATGGTAGCAAGATTTAGCAGGTAGAATAGCCCAGCTGCTAGCGAAACCTTTTTATCTTTGCCAAACAATTTGCGGACAAAATAATAAGTTCCAAGCCCTCCCAAAAAAAGCATAAGAAAATGGAAGACATAGCGAAGCATATTCGTGGGTAATACCAAAGAGAGAAGCATAAGGAGTAGCTGATGGAGTAGGTCCGATGCGTGTCCCATGCCTCCCAGAAGCCCAACTCCCTGATATTCCTGCCACGAAGCAAAGATGGTACGCTTGAAATTTAGCCAGAAATTATATTCAGGATGCAGGTTGTCCCATCCGGTTAAAAAAGTTCCGGGCTTGAAGTTCAGAATAAAAAGAATGCAAACAATGCCAAAGATAACAAGCTGAGGGTAAAAGTTCTTTATAAATGATTTCATAGGGATAGCATATCAGAAACTCAAAACTGTATACTTACTATATATTTAATATCCTTTAATATCCGTTCTATAGTTTTGTACCGCAACATATATAGCGATATTTTACTGAAGGTATGCTTTTGGAATAAAAAGAGAAGGAGCAGAGATTAGATTTTCTTGGTCTTCTTTTTTCTTGTAGAAGAGAATTTTCCGTGCAGTTTTATAAAAGAATAAGCTCATTCTTTTGGGGAAAAGAAATATTACCATTGCTTGGGCAAACGTAACAAACACTCCGGTTACCGTTGGTTTGTATTTATACTTATAAATTGCTTTCACGCGGGAAATCAGGGTAAGCAAAAACGTTTCTTTTATATCTTTTAACGATGTGTTGTTGTCATGAAGACGGTATTTTAAAAGAGTATCAGGCAAATTTTCTACTTTACCGCAGGCAAAGAGCTTAAAGATAAGTTCGACTTCCTCGGCCGTATTCATTCCGTCGCGGTAAAACTCAAAATTCTTAGGAAGCTTTTTCCGTGCAATCATTAAGGTTGGCTGTTGTAAAGGGATAAACTCAAAGATATATTTGTATACGTCTTCATTTTTGGTAGGGAACGTTTTTGTCCCAATGTCCTGGCCAAATTTATTTATGAGTATGCATTGGCCTCCAACTGCAACGGTTTTTGGATGAGATTCTAAATAATCAATTTGTTTTTCAAACCGGCTGGGGAGTGCAATGTCATCGGCATCCATACGGGCAATATACTCTCCATCTGCTTGGTCTATGGCTTTTTTGACAGCTTCTGAAACTCCAAGATTTCTCTTATTTCTAAAAAGCTTTATTTTTTTGGATTTGCGTGCGTATGTTTTAAGTATTTGCCATGTTTTATCAGACGAAGCATCGTCTACGATAATAAATTCAAAATTTTGGTATGTTTGATTGAGAATACTTTTAATACTCTCGTGCAAATACTCCGCTGCGTTATACACCGGCATTACCACTGATATTTTTAATTTTTTTTGTCTCATATATCCCCTCGGTTTCTATTCACAACAGTTTGTTATGAACAGGAAAGAGGGGAGAGGCGCGGCGTTGCGGGATAGATGAGAAGATGTTGGGTGTTGACAGCACTGTCAACGCATCTTTTTTTCATCATTCGCAAACCTTTGTTCGCCTCTCCTTCTTGCCTGACTCAATTGTCAGACCAGATAGACATACAGTCTCCTCTTTTGTTCAACTCCTAGGAGCTAAACGTGTTCCAGTTGCGCAATGCCGCGGCGGCATTGTACTCGTCCCCAGGACAAGGATTGGTACCGCCCGCGGTAACCCAGCCACCTTCAGTGGTGGGAGGGAAGACGACGACGCCTCCGTCATGGCCGATGCCATCGTCGAGGCGAATAGCCCATCCGAAGGCAATGTCACCTGGGACGAAGTGAACCGGTTGGTCCCCGTTGTTGCTTGTGAGGCGGTGGATCCTTGAGAGATCCGTAACGGGAACGCCCGCGGTTTCCTTCGGAAACAGGATGCCGGCAACTCCGTCCCAAACATCGCCTTCTGCAGGGGCCGCGGGGATGTAAACATCTCCACAGTAGTCCCTGCCGTCGGCAAAGATGGCTCGGAATCCCCGGACTGACTCGCCAACGTAGAAGTGGGTGGACTTGCCCTGGCCAGACTCGCGTCTAGTTGCTCCTCCCACGAGCTCTACGTGATGGATATCGCTGTCCCAAGCAAGGAACCACCGTTTGGTTTCCGGATCCACGAATGGAGCCAGATTCCTTGGGTTGCCTTTGGCCAGGCGGAAGTCGGCTTTGCCGTCTTTGCAGAAGTCGATCTCCATGTCGCCTGGTACTGGCCGCACGGCGGTGATGATGGGCGCCGGTGAATTCGGGCACTCGTTCTGTGCGAAAGCGACAGACGAACCAGCACCCTGCACCAGCATGGTTGTGACGGCCATCACGGTTACGATCAGCCGTTTAATCATGTGGTCTTCTCTCCTTTCAAGAGACTTGAGGAGTAGGGAAGCCCTTACTTGCCGAAGCTTTCTGGACTTCCCACCCCGGGATTACTGGTTCGGTAAAGGCTGGCAGGCCCCCCGTTGTGCACCGGCGCGGTCGCGGTCGGAGATGTTTCCAACGCCGCCGTCACGCACCTTGCCTGAAACTGGGGGGTCGTCCATGTAGCACATATTGCGGGTGGCTCCGTTGTCGAACATGATCAGGTAGCCAACCACAGCTTGATGGGCGTTGAACGCGCAATCCTTGCCGCCAACGTCCTTGGTGTAGGTGAGACCGCCGGTATCGGGTGGGCACTTGGCGGTCCCATTGGTCGTTGCCGCAGCCGAAGCCTGTGGAGCAGCACCGGAGGCGCCGCTTCTGGCCTGGTTTGTCGCCGTGTTGGCTCCCGCCAGACCCGTGGATTGGGGCGGGGAACCGACGTTAGACGTCCACTGCGGGATTGACGCAAAGTCCTTGTCCGGGCACTTGTAGTCGCTGGCCTGCTCGGCAGCACGCTGTACCGCGAGATTCTTAAGCCATCCCTCGTAATCATCTAGAGGAACATCGTAAGTCTCCCAACGGGCATCGTGCAGCCAGAGGTTTTCAAACCAGCTGTTCTGCCGCAAGATGACGAGTTTGCACCCATCATTGCCCAAATCAAGGTTCCCTTTCGGCCACTTGATGCCGACACCGAAAGCAAGACCGACCTGGCCATCCTTGACGCCGACGTCGAAGGAACAACCGGCCGTTTGCTCGGGCGGGCACGTGTCGTGGTCGAACTTCTCAGGCCGGAGCAGTTTGGGTAGCTGCGCTCCGATCTGAGCAGGGGTTAGGCCGCCGGCCGCTGTTGCCTCGGGTTTTGGGGCCGGGCTAGCGGATGCGGCGGGTTTCGGAATGGTGCCTCCGGCCAAAGTGCCGCTGCTGGGCTTGGGAGCCGCAGAAGCTGCTGCCGGTTGGCTCGCCGCCGCCTGTTGGACGTCGTTTGGTGCGCGATGGACAAACGCCAACACCACCAATGCAACGACCGCTCCGGCGACGAGAATCACGGTGATGATTCTGCCGAGCAAGTTCATGGACTACTCCTTTTCGTCTGATTGCCACGCGAGGCCGCGGAGAAGGCTCCTCCAGCCGCTCGTGGGCTTGGGTTCGGGTTGGCGTTCCGCGACGGGTTTCCTGCCTTCGAACTGAACCACTGGCCGTGGCTCCGCTGGCGGTTGCGCTGTTCGTGCCCTTCCGGCGACCAGGTTTTCATGCGGTTGGCTCGTGCCGGGTTCCGCTTCGTCCTGGCGGACGGTGAATGGCGGGTGCCCCTCGTGGCCTCTCGGCTCGAAATGGGACTCGCCGTTTGGGCGGCGCAGAAAGCGCGGGATGGAAACGTCCTCCTCGTGGACTTGGACTTCGGCTTCGACGATGTCGCCCCGGTCTTGCGCTGCACGCCATTCCTTGTACGCGTCAACCGCTTCGGCGAGCAGCATGAGAGGCTCGTAGGTCACCACGCCGTCGACTTCCACCTTGTCCATGATCCACATTTGGCCGTTTCTGGCCTCTTTGATCACAGCGTTGGGGTGTACGTTTTGGGCGTGGATCAATGCGTCCTCCTTGTCCTGCTCTTCCTGGGCTATCTGCCTCTGTCTCTCTTCCTCTTCACGCTGGATGCGCAAAGCTTCCTCTTGCCGTTGGATCTCCAGCTGGCGCTCGGCTTCGTCGAAGTCATCGAGAAACTCTTCGCCTCCGTCGAGCAGAAAGATGGCCTGGCGGAGCCGCTCGTAGCGGTTGTAGGCCGCGATGGTGTTCTGGGCCTGCGCCTTGGCGTTTTCCAGCTGAGACCGAAGGTTCTGCTTGTCCGTTTCGAGACGTTCGTTTGCCTCTTTGAGAGTTGCGTTGTCGGCCTTCAGCTCGTCTTTGGTTGGTTCTCCTCGTCGAGCTTGAGTCGGCGCCGCAGCTCCTGCTTGCGGTGTCGATGACGCTTGGCTGCCTTGCCCGGTTTGGTTGGAGGCGGGGGGTTCGAACTTGCCGTTCGCACCTCTGATCCACCCTTTGTCTTTGAACCACTCGGGGTCGTGGAACTGCTGGTCTTCAGGGTCTTTTTGTTGCCCCGCTTTAGCCACAAGTTTCCCTCCTCCCAAGTTGAATTTGGTTCGCCGTTGCCATTAGTTACTCCCTTCGACTGTCCGGTATATGATGTAATCCATTGGATTACCCTTGCTTGGATGTGCTACACACTAATTTTACTTTCCGTGTGCAACTGAAATATTTCCAAGTTCGGCAGCCACGATCCCAACAGAAGCTGAGATGGTCGCGGCCGAACTTGGTCTAAGTACTGTATGTCTATGTCAAAGTGCTATTTTTTCTGATTCAAAATCCAACCGCAAAATTGGCTGAATCTTGAAAACAGAAAAAAGTCCTTCAAAACTAAGGGTAAAACCCATTTGTTTAAAAGGTTCGCAGATTTTAGCACATTATTATAGGCTAAGTCAAGAAAAAATCGTATGAAATTGGTAAGACCTAATCGATGATTGTAAGAAATGTTATAGGGTATATTTTTTACTCGATGCACAATTTTCCCTTAGAATGTAATTTCGTTGCAAATAAAGGCAGATTGCTTTATGATCAGAGTACTATATATGGCCAAGCATCCCATCCTCAAAACAGAATCTTACACTAAAGAGCGGGTTCTTCTGGAAATCCGCACTTCCAGGGCAGGGGAAGAGACTCCCGAATCCATGGTCCAATTCCTTGCAAGTCTTACCAACTTAAAGCGACGGTTTGCAGGCCTTTGGAGGCTTGGAATTCCTATTAGTTTGGAAATTTCTGTTTTGGAAACATCGATCCATTTTTATATCTCTGTCCCTGTTGTTTACCAGGCATTTGTAGAAAGCCAGCTTGTCTCACAATATCCCAAGGCGATCATGCTTAAAACCAAAGATTATCTGCCTGATTTATTGAGTAAAACTTCTACTCTTTCACTGGGACAAATGAAGTTATCTCAAAGTTTTGTCTATCCCATCCGGACTTTTCCAGATTTTAAGGATGTAGACCCTATGTCTTCGCTTTTGGGTATTTTGTCAAAGGCCCAACCCGAAGACAAAGTAGCAATCCAATTTTTATTGGTCCCCATTTCCCAATCATGGCAGCGGAAAGGGGAGCATTTGGCAACCGACAAACGGGTTGATTCTGCAGGAGTATCTCATCCAAACCCCTATGCAAAAGTTATTACCGATAAAATTCTTTACAACGGATTTAAAACTGCAATCCGGGTTGCAGTAAATAGCCCCACATGGGAGCGTTCGTACCATTACATCCGGGAGATCGCAAACAGCTTTTCTTCGTTTAATAACCCTTCGGGTAATTCATTGATTTATAGGCGCGCGTATTTGTGGCAGCGCCAGCGGCAAGTAAGAGCTATGCAAAAGCGCAGCAGATTTTACATGCCAAGAAAGCAGATTTTAAATGTTGCGGAGCTTTCAACATTGTTCCATTTTCCAGGAGACAAGTTAAAAACAATCCACAACATTTCCTGGTATAAAACTATTTTGTCCGATCCGCCGGAGAGCCTTCCTATTGCAGAAGGGAAGACAGAAGAAGAGAAAAAAGAAATCAATTTCTTTGCACGGGCAGAATTTAAAAACAAACCAACTATTTTTGGAATCAAACTTACCGACCGGCGCAAACATGTCTATGTTATTGGAAAAACCGGGACCGGAAAATCAACTTTTATTGCAAACATGGCAATTTCCGACATGAGAAATAGAAGGGGATTTTGCGTTATCGATCCTCATGGAGATTTGTGCGAAATTTTATTAAATTATATTCCATCCTACCGGGTTAACGACGTTGTTTACTTGGACCCTTCCGATCCGGACCATGCATTTTCTTTAAATCCTTTGGAAGTGGTGAATCCTCATCAAAGAGAGTTGGTTGTTTCGGGAATCGTGGCTATTTTCCATAAATTGTATGCACTTTCTTGGGGACCCCGTCTTGAATATATTTTAAGAAATGCCATTTTAAGCGTTATCGACATGCCAAATGCAACGCTTTTAATGGTTCCCGAAATTTTAACTAACGATGCCTTCCGAAAAAAAGTTTTGGAAAGGTTAAACGACAAAGTGCTTACTAACTTTTGGGTTAACGAGTTTGAAACCATGCACCCCCGATTAAAAAGCGAAGCAATGGCGCCAATTCTTAATAAAGTTGGACAGTTTGTTTCCTCAACACTTGTTAGAAACATTATTAAGAATCCCAAATCGACTATAGATTTGGAGAAAATAATGGATGAAGGAAAAATTTTGTTGCTGAATTTATCGCAGGGAAAATTGGGGGAAGATAATGCAGCACTTTTGGGTGCTATGACTATTACCAAGTTGCAGTTGGCCGCCATGAACCGTGTTACCCAAAAGGAAGAAGACCGCCGTGACTTTTATTTGTATGTCGATGAGTTCCAAAACTTTGCAACAACTTCGTTTGTGAAGATTTTATCCGAGGCCCGAAAATACCGATTGAATTTAATTTTGGCAAACCAATATATTGCACAAATTCCGGAAGAAGTAAGGGCTGCTATCTTTGGAAATGCCGGAACCATGCTGTCCTTTATTATCGGTGCACAAGATACTCCCTACATGGCAAAAGAATTTAGCGAACGGTTTGAAGAAAAAGATTTGTTGGCTTTGGGGAATTATCAAGCAATTATTAAGCTCTCAATCGACGGAATTACCCAAGCCCCATTCTTGTGTTATACCTTGCCGCTTCCTCAGAGTGCTACCCAAAATAGGGATAAGGTAATTCGACTTTCAATCGAACGGTACACAAAGCCGGTGGTAAAAACAGACGACGAAATAGTAAGGCCAGTGGTTAATGCTCCAAGCGCTTAATTCAGCGTTGTTATTTAGAAGATTTCTTTCGAAGGAATGCTCCCAAAGCTCCTGTTGGGAAAAGCCCAATCAAAGCGAGTGCTTCAGGTCCTGTTGGAGGAGTTTTGGTAAGTGAAGGTGGAGGGAAAACACTTATTCCACCTTTTGATTCTCCCAATACTTGGTTTTGCAAACAAGTTTCAGATGTTGCGGTTTGGTCCGGCTGTCCAGGCGCAGATGCAACAACTACGTTTTTGGTTGTCCTTGGAGGTTCGGTGTTGCAAATAATTCCCTGGTTAGAAGGAAGTGGGTTAACCACGGTTCCATCAACAGTGAATGTTTGGGATTGTCCTGCATTAAGGTTTGCAATAGTAAAGGTTAAGGTTCCGGTATTTGGGTTGTAAATTCCAGGACCATCTTTAAACGTAATAAGGGTTGGGAAAGAATCGGTAACGGTAATATTTGGGATATTGTTTTGCCCGTTGTTAAAAACAGTAACATGATACATTACTGTATCTCCAGCGTTATATTTTGGATCGTTTATTCCAAGACTGTTTACAAAAGCTCCGGTCTGAGGATTTCTGATTTGTTTTGAAACTCCAAGGTTTCCGGTAGAAACACAATTTTGTCCGCCACCGTATACCGGGTTACAAACAGTTGCTGCTTCCACAGGAAGGGCTGCAAAAGTGAATGCAGCTAAAAGTGATAATGTTGTAATTAGTTTGTTCATCTTATAGTAAAGATTTGTGCATATTACCATAGAGAATTATCCTTGTCAAGTATTAAAAAACTGTATTAAAAAAGCAAGGGTTATGAAAAGAGAGGTGAATATAGTTTTCTTACATATCGAAAAGATCACTCCTTGACAAACAGTTGGGGATATGATCTAATAGCGTTGGTACATCCTTCTATCGCAATTTCCCACCCAAATTCACAAAGAGATGGTAACAACTGTTTTGAGTTCTGATTTCATTTAACACCCTTTATATATATGCCAGCGAGAAAAACTACTTCTAAGAAAGTCTCAGAAGAAGCCGTAAAAAGTTCGGTGAGCGATATCGTGGGAAAGCCCCAGGAGGAAAAGATAGAGGACGTTGTGTCGGAAAATCCTGTTGAACCGGTAAGTCCAGTTCAGCCATCCGTTTCGGTAGAACCTCAAATAGAACCCCAACCATCGCAATTCCAACCTGTTCAATCAAATTTTCAACGGCCACGGTTTCAATTTAACACTAGACAAATGGATACCCAAGGGCCAACCGAACAAGTAAAAGGAGTTTTAGATGTACAACCGGAAGGTCATGGATTTCTCCGCCCTAAATTTACCCCATCAAGCCGCGACATTTATATTTCGCAATCACAAATTAGGAAATTTAGCCTTAGATCGGGCGATTTAGTGTCGGGACTTGCAAGACCTCCAAAAGATACCGAGCGTTACTATGGATTATTAAAAGTAGAAATGGTCAACGATTTACAACCCGAAGAATCTTTAAGGCGCCCATATTTTGACGATTTAACTCCGATTTATCCAAAAAAGCAGGTTGTGTTATCAACCGGAAAAACCCCGCTTTCGACCCGCATGATTGATTTAGTTGCTCCTATTGGATTTGGACAACGGGGAATGATTGTATCTCCTCCAAAAGCCGGAAAAACAACCATTCTAAAAGAAATTGCAGCAGGAATTTCCCAGAATTTTCCGCAAGTCCATTTAATGGCAGCATTAATCGGGGAGCGGCCCGAGGAAGTTACTGATATTACCCAATCGGTAAAAGGAGATGTTGTTGCAAGCCATTTCGATGAATCTCCACCAGAGCAAACCAGAGTTGCAGAAATAACATTGGACCGGGCAAAGCGGTTGGTTGAAATGGGAAGAGATGTCATAATTTTGCTTGACTCGGTAACTAGATTAGCCCGCGCATATAATTTAACGGTTGACCCATCCGGCCGTACTTTAACCGGAGGATTTGATCCTGCAGCATTGTTTCCTGCAAAGAAATTCTTTGGCGCAGCACGAAATTGCCAAGAAGGTGGTTCACTAACCATTATTGGTACCGCACTTGTTGAAACCGGAAGCCGAATGGATGATTTAATTTATGAAGAATTCAAAGGAACCGGTAACATGGAATTACATTTGGACCGAAAACTTGCAGACCGAAGAGTTTTCCCTGCAATTAATGTAGAGCGGTCCGGAACAAGACAAGAAGAATTATTATTGTCGGAGAATGATTACAAAAAAATTGTAACTATGCGACGGATGATTGATATGTTAAATCCTGAAGAGCGGACTGCAATATTAATAGAACGCCTTTCTAAAACAGAGAAAAACGAAGATTTCCTCGATAGCCTTGGAAAAGGTGCCTAGCCTCAAAAAGTACCTCAATTTAGTCCTGTAGTAGTTGACAAACAGCCTTTTTTCTGCTATATTTTCATTTGTTCAAAAGTAACCAACTTGTGCCTATTTTGCGGCAAATTTTGGTTTTTTGAGCATTCACATAGATAGCTCTTTGACAAAATAGTGTTAGCAATTACAAGTTCATCCGGTTGGTGGCTATGTGTGTTCAAAGCTGTTTTGAGCCTATCTAGCCACCAATGGGTGAGCTTAATAAATCTATTTCCTTAGAAAGGGGAAAAGAATGCCAAAAAATACCCTGTTAGCCCTCGGGATACTTACAGTATGGTCGGGAGTGACTGCACTGATACCCGGGATATTTCCACAGATTGGCCAAGATCCAACTCCGTTCGTCGCCGCTTTCGCAACCTGCCTAGCCATCTTCGCGTTTGCTTACATTGTGGACTTCGTGTTCATGCTGATGGGCAGGGCCGAAGAGGTAAAAGTAGGCTCGGAGTGGGACGAGTTTCGGGAAAGCGTGCGAAAGTATGGTTTCCATTCCCAGCGGGAAAACAACTTTAACAAGCACAACGGCAACCTAGTTGCGGCGCACAACCGGTTCAACTGCATCTTAGTGGCCAGAAGCCACACAGACCAGTACGGTCGGAAAACGGTCACACAGTCCGTTTTGTACGCTGCAACGCCAAATCTGGGCATGGGAGACCGGAAGCGAATCCTCAAAATCCTGAAAGGTTGCGAGGTCACCGACTCCGATCCCATTAAGTTCAAATGCGTCTGTGATAATCCTCTCCGGCGGCTCGACCAGATCCGAAGGAAGGTAGCACTGGTGCACTGGAACGATCCCGAGTGGCTCGTGGATATCTCTTCGCCACTGGCGGACGAGGAAAAACGGGCTGCTAATTGGCACTGGTTTCTGGCGGACGCCGAACCATGGGTCAAGAACTTTGTGGGTTACGATCAGGGCGATGTCGTAAGACGGGCGTTTGATTCGAAACCCCAATTCAACCGTCAACCCCAGAAGCGGGCGTAAGCCAGCTTCGCCAGAGTCCCAGAAAGGGGAAATCCGTGTTTAAGCTCTTTCAGAGACGTTGCAGCATATGCAAAAGCGAGGAAAACGTGAGAAAATGCTTTTCTTGCGGTGAATCTCTTTGCAGCAAGCACGCAATGGCTTTGAATCTGTACCCTCAGCTTATTGCGAAGTTCAAGCTTTCGAAAGCGGGGGACAGAGTCTGTTGCACGCTTTGTGCGGTCAGCTAAACCCAGAAGCCGGAGTAACTCCCAGCTTCGCCAAGACTAAACAGGAGTAAAGACGTGAAGTCCAATACCTTTTTCGCCGGCGCAATCGGGGTCCTCATCGGGACAATTGTGACGGCTGGGATTTTCGTTACCGGCATCATGCCGATCGTGTCCAATCGGGTCCAGATCACCGTACCGGCCCAGTCTCAGGCCACCCTGCTGTGGGAGCCTTACGAGACTGTCAAGGCCGCGCCCGGTGTCTCAATCGATTTGGTACCGGATTACCATCTGGTCTTCAACGACAAGTGGTACGCCCTCAACAATTACGGGGAGGACGTGGGAACGCCGGGGCTCTACGACGGGGGCTTTGTGCAAACGTTCGGCAATTACGACGACCGGGTGTACATCGTTCGGGTTGATCAGTTCAACACGCTCCAGCTGTGGAAATTGTTGCCTTCAGACGGCATGTCCGCCAAGGCGACTTTCGAAGCAGCCAAACAGAGTGGTCTGGAGATTCACAACCAGATCGTTCAGTAACGTCAACCGATTAGTTCGCGCTTGAAAGGAGCACGATTGTGAGGCATTCCTTTATTCCCAAGTGGACCTTTCTGGGGCTCGCGATTGTCATGGTTGTCGGCATTGTCCGATTCGCCCACGACAGGATCGTCGATTCCTCAGAGGCCCAGTACCGCGCAACCATCATGGCCAACATCCAGGCCGGCCCTCAGGTAACTTTGGGCGGGCTCAACATCAATGAGGTCATGGGCTGGTGCAAGGACGTCCAGGATATCACAACCGGAGAGCAGAAACCCTGCGATCCCGCGATGTTCACGATGTTCCAAAGCAAAGGCCAGCCGATCGCGGTCACCTTTAATCCCGGGCCACCGAGCCAATGCGGAGAGTTCACCCTTCCCGCGAGGCTACGAGTCCGAGAGTACAACGGAACCGGCAACCCACCATACGAGATAACTCGCGCAGGGGCGAAATGCTTCTGGAGCGCAGTCGATTTCGACTGGGTGTTGCCTGCCTTTTTCGACAACGAGTACGGGCTCGTATGGCCGAATACCTTCAACACGTCGACCGAGATCGACCAACTCCGTCAGGCGGACGTGGCCCAAAGCCGCTTTCTCCAGATGGAGGCATTAGCAACCCTGCAGAGCGTTGACGCCCTGCTCAATCACCGTTAGAGGAGATAGATCATGTCCTTTACCAAGCAGGCCAAGCTCATCCCGTTGGACGAGCATACGGCAGAACAAGCCAGACGGATTCCATCCTACTGGCATGCCGATCGGAAGGCTGTGCTTTCTGCGTTGCGCAGCTACGAGGCTGATGTCGCGGTAATCCATCGCGCTCGGCCGATCCTGGCGATCATTGCCTGGATCATGTTCTGGCGTTACCAGCAGCCGGCGACGTTCATTCGTATCTTCGGAATGTGTACATACATTGAGCTCCGTATGGAAAACTGTACCATTCTGTTGGCCGACAAGCTCGACAACAAAGAGTGCATGGGGATCATGCGTGCGACCTACCCGGAAATCCTCCGGAATCGGCTGCTCGCGCAGTTCCCCGACGCTCTCATCTACGACAAGCCTAGCTGGTAGCTAACACTATCGTCTGCCGAAGAGGCGGACACAAGGAGCAAGGCTGAGGGCCGAAAAGAGAAAAGGGTTTTGATTTGCAATGCTGCAAGTCGCCAGTCACAATGTCGTGACAACCCAATTCTCCTAGTAGACCCTCAGCCCCAATCCCACTTTTTGTTTGACTTTTACTCTTCATTTTGTTACCCTTTCACCTAATGTTTCACCAAGCTTTTACTAAGGTGTCTTTTTATGGGAAAAAAGCCATAAAACTGGCCCTTTTTGGCTTCAAAAAGACTCCACCTTTACTTTTTGCTTTTCTTCTTTTTATCTCTCTGTATTCCCGCCACAAACTTGCGGTTATCTTTACTTTTTTTGAGAAGAATAAAGACATTCTCGTTAAATTTTTTATGATGAAAAGAGGCCGCTACAACCGGCCTTTTTTACATATTACCGCCATGCTTGTTATGGGATTGGGAGTTTTGATTGCCCCATTTCTCGCAGACTCTTTTCCCATTTTTTCTAAAAAAACAGATGCTGTTTCTAATATCGGAGAATTAGGGGCACAACAATCAATAACAATCGACAACAATGTATTTCAGACTGATATTTCCAATAAACCAAGAGATAAGGTAATTGACTATACGGTAGAAAAAGGGGACACCGTTTCCACAATCGCGCGAAAGTTTGGCATTTCAGAAGATACGGTGCGGTGGGAAAACGATTTATCTTCGGATGATATAACAGTAGGCGACACGCTTAAGATTCTTCCGGTAACCGGTATTGCTACAAAGGTTACAAAAGGGGATACCGTATTCACTTTGGCCAAAAAGTACGATACGAATGCCCAAAAGATTGTTGATTTTCCTTTTAATGACTTTGCAAATCCGGAAACATTCTCTTTGGTAGAAGGCCAAATTCTTATTATTCCCGATGGTATTAAGCCTGAGGAACAGCCATTTGTGCATCAACAGGTATATATTGCCCAGGGACCAATCTCTATTTCTTCGGCAGGGCTTACGTGGCCGGTACATGGGGAAGTATCCCAATTTGCCAGTTGGTATCATATGGCCTTGGATATCGCAGCGCCTTATGGCAGTCCAATGGTTGCTGCGCAATCTGGAGTGGTCTCTTCAGTGAGTGTAGGGACCTACGACGGGGGATACGGTACCAGTATCTATATTGACGGCGGAAATGGTATTACAACGCACTACGCGCATATGAAAGCGGTTAACGTGTCTGTTGGGGACCATGTGACTGCAGGAAGCACATTGATAGGGTGGATCGGATTAACCGGACGTACCACCGGGCCTCATGTCCATTTTGAAGTACGGAAAAACGGAACGCTTGTAGATCCGCTCCCATACCTCCAATAGATTTAGTATAATGTTCGAACCGGGCTTGTAGTTCACCTGGTAGAACACTGCATTCGCATTGCAGAGGTAGGCGGTTCGAGTCCGCCCAAGTCCACCAGGGCCGGTAGCGTAACGGTAGCGCACCTCCATGGCATGGAGGGGGTTGAGAGTTCGAATCTCTTCCGGTCCACAAAACTTGATTTCTATTTCAATACCAGGTATACTGCAATCGAACACATGGGATTACCCTCCAATCTTCTCTGAACGAAAGTACAGGAAGCCAAGGGATCCAAAAATAAGGTTCAGAGGAGGTGAAATCAAATATTTAAAATTAAATAGTAAGGTATTTTTTGTATTTTACGTTTAATTTTTCATTTTTCTACGTGGCTTTTCAAGATCAAACATTAACCTGCAAAGACTGTGGCAAACCATTCACATGGACTGCTTCAGAGCAGGAATTCTATCAGCAAAAAGGTTTTCAGAATGCACCAGTACGGTGTCCTGAATGCCGACAGCTTAAAAAAGCACGCATGGGAGAAGGAAGACCTCGACAATCGTTCGAGATAACCTGCTCTGAATGTGGAAGAAAAGATACTGTGCCGTTCCAACCAAGAGGAGACCGACCAGTTCTTTGCTCAGATTGCTTTAGAAAACAAAGAGAACAACGAGGAGCTTAAGCTCTTTTTCTTCTTTTTTCTTCAATTCAAATTCCCTTTGAAAACTTCAATGGAGTGAGTCCTGTGGGAAGAGGAATGCGCTGAGGTCGATACGAAAAATTTTCTTGTTCCGCAGCTCGCTAATTCTTGCAGGTTCGGTTCTCTATCTTCAAAAGAGAGACAGCAGGTTCGAATCAAAAGTTGTTAGCTCGGATGCGAACAAAGAAAGATTTTTGTATCTCCCCGCGCTGATTTTTTAGGGTAAACGCTCTTTGTTTGGATGCGAGGATAAAGCTTAGACTTAGTTTACTGGGGGAGTTTAACTGGGGGTTTTTGTGGTGGCAATTGATTGCTTGGTTGGCTTATTCCAAGAGGTGGCTGTTGTGCATTTGATCCGCCTGAAGCTTGAGGTTTTTGGCCAATACCTAATCTATCTTCAACTGCTTTGATTTCTACATTTATTTTTGCAAGGTTTTGAGGGTTATTTTGTACCAAGGATTGTACTGTTTGATATTCTGCTAATGCTCCTTGGAGATCTCCTTTTGCTTCGAGTGAGTGGCCAAGGTTATAGTGTGCATTTGCGTAATCATTCTTTAAGTTTATGGCAAGTTGGAATTGTCTTTGTGCATTATCCCATTGTGCAAGCTGATAATAGATTCCGCCCAAATTAATATAGACCTGAGGATTATTTTGGTCTAAGACGATTGCTTGTTGTTCGGCAGCAACAGCAAAGGTATCTGCATTCTGTCCGAATCCAATTAACGAACGATAGATAGAAGAGAGATTCTCCCAGTTAAACGATGTCAAAGGAGCAATAGTAGTTGCAGAGCGTCCTGCATTAATTGCTTGTTGAATAAGCGTATAGACAGTCTGTTGTGTCTTTGCAGGGATTTGTGAATTAGGTGTTTGTGCGGCTGCTATAGAATTTGCTAACGCCAAATTTGTTTGGGAGTAGATTCTATAAAAGCCATCACGATATGGGAAGAGCTGGATTGCATTTACTTCGTAGTTATAGGTATCTACTCCTTTATTTTGGGAAGCAGAGATAAGAGACTTTTGGAAAAGCATGTCTGCCATTACATACCGTACCGAGAAGAATCCTACAACTGCACAAAAGAGAAGGACAATAAGAAATAAAGTAACCGGGAGGAATTTATTCGATTTTCTTCCTCTTCCGTCTCCTTCGGTTGTTTCAATAAGGCCTTTTTTGAATGCAACTAAGTCTAGCTCTACATCGAAGAAATCTGCATGATCGAATAATCCGCAGTAGCTACTGAAAAGGCCTAATACTATAAAGAATAAGGCGACTATATTGTAAGAGAATGGAAGGATAAAAGAAGCGATAATTGCAAATACTACCGACAAAACCAAGGGACTTCTTTTGCTGGCTTTATTCACTACTCTTAATGCTTTTACAATTAAGACTACAAACGCTGCGATTCCTAATACTCCGGTTGTAGTTAAGAGTTCCAAAGCAAAGCTTGAAGATCGGAAGAAGGTAATAAACCATAGGTTTTGGTCAAGATTAAAGGATACTGGCTTAAATCTGGTGAAGTCTGAAATATAGGTTCCATATCCGCTTCCAAACAAGAATCCTTGAAAGACCCTTCCTGTATCTTGGGAGATTGATGCTAATGCTGTTTGGAATCCGGTCTGGAAAGGAAGCAATACCAATTGGTCTGCTTGGCTCTTTGAAGAGATTACCTGATATAAGCTAAAGAAAAGACCAACTAAAACTAACACTAGACTTACGGTAAAGATTCCCTTTTGTCTTGATGACTTTTCTTTTAAGTGAGCTACATTTGGTCTTGCCAAGTACCATGCGATTGGAAGGGCAAATATTAAGTACAACGCTTGGTCATACAAAGCGCCAAGGGATGTAAAGTCTGGGTTTTTTGTCAGAGCAAAGGGAAGTACATAGATTTTAAAGTAAGAAAGGGTTGCAAAAAGTGCAAGTACTGCTGTTCCCAAAAGATAGGATGTTAGGACAAAAGAAAATTGATTTGAATCTTTGGTGAAATTAACCAATAAGAAAAAGAGCAAGATAGAGAAGAGCAGGGGAATAAATGCTGTTAATGCATCTGCTCTGTTAAGAGAGAGCATTGCTGAAAGAAAAACAATAACGGTAAAAGCGATTAAAACCAAATCGAAAGGAGTGCGGCGCAGTCTTATTTTTCCTTCGGCAATCATTTTCGCGCAGAAGAGAAGCATGCCAACCATTACGGTTGCTCCCAAAAGCATTTGTTTTGGAAGAACAAATGATTCAGTGGTTACGGTTGAGAAGACAAGAGGAAAAAGGAAAAGACAAATTCCTAAAATCCAAACCATTACTCTTTCTATGTTTTTTACTACTTCGTTCTTTTCCATTACAACTCATCGTAACAATTAAAAATCTGTTATGTCAAGAATAAAAAACTGTATCACACTGTTCAGGTTGATTTGCTGTTGAGGTCAGCATCCTTAATTTATAATCAACCAGTTAAAAGTTGTGTCACTAAATTCGGGTTCTCCTACGCCAACCGTAAACGAATCAGATGGTGTTTGTCGTTGTAAAAATGGCGTTTGTCCGGACGGGGTGCCAACCGGAGTTATATATATAAGGGATTTATCGGTGACAAGACTATTTTTAATAGTAAGTTCCATCTGATGAGGTTTTATGCTTGCAACTCCGGCAGAACCGGTTGCAATTACTTCAACATTTGATACAGCAAAAGCAGGAGAGACAAGGCTTAGGTTCAGCTTATTAAACGTACCAGAGCCTGAGGCAGTTACATCTCCTTGTTGGTTAACTGCAAAAACTGCTGACCCGGATGCATTTTTAATTGCAAATTGCGAATTGTGATTTACAGAGGAGGGGAGTTGGAGAATTAGGTCGGAGTCGGGAATTGGACTAAGCAGTCCTGCAAACAATGTTCCTTGTATTGTTACGTCTTTTTTGAATTGAGCGTTTCCGGAAACCGTAAGATTACCTAAGGTATCGATTGCAATTAGCCCTCCTTCAAACGAAACGCCGCCCAACTGAAGTGGTTGTATTTTTAAATCTTGTCCTAGGACATTAATACTATTATCGGAGAGAGTAAGAGTGGAGCCCACAGACAGTTGGTTGGTGACTGTTAAGTCTGTTAGAGCGGTTGGCCCAAGCGCAATCAAGCCTTGATTAAATTGGCCAAAGTCTGCAGTGACATTACTTAACTCTGCTGCAATGGAGCCTGTTGGCAACTGATTATTTTGAGTGATAGCAGAGATAGTTGCAGACTGCAATCCGACGATTTCGTCTGCCACAATCCGGCTTGCATGGAGTGTACCCGAAATGGTTGCATCGTTAGTTTGCAGTGAATTAGAAGTAAGCTTTCCAGAAAAGCTTGCATCTCCCGTATTTGAAATTTGAGCAACGGTTGTTCCTTGGCCGTTGGTTATAGAAACGGAGGTAGGTTCAACTTTTATAGCAATTTGCCCATTGGGAGAAAGGGGAGAGATAACATTGGTATGGATCTGGTCGACTTCTGCAATTGGAGAAGTGATTTTACTTTGGGCAGTAAGCGTTTGGGTTGCAATATCTTTTGCACTTATAAATCCGGCAGTTACATTTGCAATAACCGCATCTTCAAACGCCCCAAAAGTAGTTATCGCTCCATAGAGCTGTGAACTTACAGAGAAGGTTTGGGTTGTTAAATCCTTTGAAATGTTTAGGTCTCCCGAATTGGTTATAAAGACAGCTGGATCATACCAGGAAGGACTCACCAATACTTTTATAGAAGAACAGCGATAGGACGGGTTTGCCGCACAGCTTATTCCATTTGCCCCATCAAAGCCTTCCATTGCGCGTCCCAATATTTTTCCTGCCGAAGTTGCTTTTGCACCTATGCCGGGCATTTGTGAAAGAGTAATAGAATCGTTTGGTTTGATTACACCGTTTTGGGTACTTACCAATACATCGATTTGGCCAAGCAACCCTACAATTACTTTTGATTGTTCTTGTCCATCTTTAGGAAGGTTTCCAATAAATGCCCCGGTTTGAGAAACGACTCCGAGAATGTTATTGGGATCGGTTGCAGAAACAACTTTTTTCTCTGAATTTAGTTGTACAATCGTGCCTTTTGCAAGATTATCTCCCTTGTCAAAATACTCGGCAAAGTCGGCAGCACCTGATTCATAAGCTACAGCCCCATTTCCTAAAGACCCATTCGACCGGATTCTTCCAACGCCTGTGCCAACCGAACTGTCCGAAGTGCCCGCAAAGAATTGGACAAAGCGCGCATTTTGACTATCTACCGATGCGCCAATCCGAAGAGCAAGAACACTCGTGCCTGTTGTATCAGAAGCGTTGTAGTTTGTTAGGGTTGCGATTGCGCCTGTAGTTGCGCTGACATTGGAAGCAACGGTTAGTGGAGTACTTGGAGAATCTACTCCAATACCAACATTCCCGGAGTTAGAGATAACAAACTTTGAGCCAACAGAAGAGGAGGCAACCAGTAAATCTCCGGTTCCTTGCTCTAAAATAGCAACCGAAGGGGATCCTTGGCTGTTTCTTGCGACCTGCAAAGAAGCAGAAGGATTTGTTGTGCCTATCCCAATTTTTCCGGCAAAGCTGCTATTGCCGTTTCCAATATTTAAGCTATTCCAGCGGAAGCTCTGACTACCTAGGGCATAGATATCATCTGAAAATGGCCGGAAGGCGCTTGAAGTGGCGGGGTGGACGACAATATCTCCCGTTGCGCTATATATAATAGTATTAATGCTGTCATAGCCTATGTAATTTTTAGGACCTAAGAAAAGGGTGGGAGCTACATCGGAAAGAAGGATATTTCCTTTTATGTCTACTTTTTGAAGAGGAATTTGGGTCCCAATGCCTAGATTTCCTGCAATGAAGCTATTACCCGAAGAATCGACGGTAAATTTAGCAGAGCCGTTGCCATAACCGCTAATAAGGGTACCTGTGCCGTTTTGATTGACAGTAAAGGCCGATTCAGCATCCGAGGTAGCCAAAACAGAGAGCAAATCATCCACTTCTACCGACCCAAGGGCATTTTGGGCATTGTTATTGTTTGATGTATTATGTATGGGTTTTTGGACATCGAGCATGCCGGAGCCATCGGGGGATATAACCACGTCTGTTGAGCTCCCAGGGTTGGTTGCAAGCGTAAGTTGGTTTCCGGACAACCTAAATTCTCCTCCTGTAGCCGTAAACGTGGGGTGGGCTTGGCCTCCAATGGTAAGATTTCCGGATGAGTCCAAGGCTAACAGTACATTATTCGTGCCTGTATTTGGTGCAGTTATGGGAGCTAGGCCCTGTACCGAGTCTGAATTTTGGGCATAGGAAGTAGTGGGGATCTGGAGACGGGGAGTGAGCTCTTTATTGGCTCCAACGGATAAGCCAAGAAAGAGCTTATCATTTCCACTGAATATGCTTTGTGGAAGCGGTTGGTTTTGGCCAAGGGCAATCGTGAATTGGCCGTCAGTATTGGGGGACACTTTAGATAGTTCGTCTTGCCACAAGAGTGCCGAGCCCGAAGCTACAGAGTCACTGTAAAGACCCACCCGGATATCGGAAGGCTGGGTTATAGGAATGTTATTTTCGTCAGTAAGCCTGGCTGAGAAGACAAATGTCCTGTTGCCCAAGCTTTCGGATCCCAAAACACTTTGGTTTATGTTATTTTGATGCTGATACCGTTGGAAAAACAACAATCCAAAGAAAGTAAGCATAAATAGAAGAATCGAGGCGTGCAATGCGTGCACCAGCCGGTAGGAGTGATACTCTTTATACCAGTTTGGTCTTGTATGACGTATATGAAAGAGAAGCTTCTTCCACTTCGGGAAATACTTGGTAGAGATAGCATGTGGTGCGTAGATTTCTTTTTGCAGGCGTTTCACCGCATAATTATCACCTATAGTAGTTTCTGGACCCTCCATGAGCGGTCTTTTTGCAAATTTCCACCTTGCCTGATTTAAGGAAAGTACAACTTTAGAGAGAGGAATGATAAAGAGCGAGTCAAAGCCAAGTGATATTCCTTTAGAAATCTTTTGAATCAAACGAAATGGCGGAAATTTTGAATAGGATTCCGATGGTTGTGGTTCTTCTTGGTAAATCCGTTTAAAAACCTCCGGGTCAAAACTAGTTTGTTTAACCCTTGGCATTAAAATTGATTTATCTTTCCAGTCGAAGTATTTGGACAGCGAAGAAAGCTTTCTGTTTATAGAATTTGGTGCAAACGATGAATTGATAAGCCGGTCCTTATATTCGTTGATTAAAGAGCTATTTATGACGGAAAAGATGTCTTTGTTGGCAACTTCCCAATTATCTTTGACTTTTGTGACTTCTTCTGCCCATTGGAGAAACAAACGTACATCATTTATATAGTTTTTTATAGTAAGAGCTGAAGCGTTATTGTTATATAAGAATTCCTTGAATTCTTTTAATTTCCAGGGGTCAGAGGGTTGGTCTGTATCTTTTTTTTGGAATACATCTTCGGAGACTTCATATCCAACCGATTTAAGAAACGACATAAATTTTTTAATTGATGAAATATGGCGTTTAACCGAACGGGCTGAGATGTTGTGAGACCGTTGGAAATTGGAGTAGTTTTGTAAAGTGAGTTGGTTTACCGAAGACGGATTAAAATTTGTCTTAAACTCTGTTTCGAACCACTGAAAAAATTGTGCGACGTCAGCTTTATAATTTTTTACCGTGGATTTTGAAGTATTGCCTGCCTCTAAATACCTTTTAAATTCTTCAATAGCGTTCATTGGTAAAATCGCAATACTGCCTTGTGGGGTTTAATTTGAGCTTTAGCTTCGAAATTATACTGATTATACGGTTTATTCGGAGTAGTAATGCTCATCCCCTCTTCTAGCGTAGAGGTATTTCACAGGCCTTGTCAATGCCCTAGAGTATATCTGTTTGCCTTAAATGTATGAGTCTTGTTTCTTTCCTTAAAACGAACTTTCCGGAGCATAGCTTTCGATCTTTTTTCAATTTATTTCGGTTCAGTATGTATAGAAGTGCATCATATCCTATAGGTGAGCTTTTCTAACCTTTCTAATTATTTTCTAGCCTCAAATCAATTTGTGGGATGTTTCACAGACCAAAATCCCCCATTTGGCAATTAGTTTTGATTGGTGCTACCCATCTAAAACTATTTCTTTAGATTGATTCTGCGACGTTTCTTTCTTTTATTACTGCTGAGGTTTTATATTTAGAGGTGTTTACCTATCCTATTCTTTATCCAAAACAGAATAATGATTATACCAAGCGCTATGACTACTGTTTTAATCGGAAAGGACAGAAAATGGATGGCCCTTTGGTACAAAGGGCCATTCGGGAAAAGACTTATGTATAAATCCGCTCTGTAGAGCCCAAAAAGGATTTTTTCAGGCCACCATGCGTATAATGTACCCCCCATCGCTTTTTTAACTGTATCAGATTGTGTCTTGCTTAGCTGATTTGGGTCTTCGGGAATTAATCTAGTGGCGCCTTTTGGAATATATGTTGAGGCTAAGTCTACTTTTCCAATGGTTTGGCCAAACATATTGCTTATTACTATATATCCTTTCTCTAAGGTCGCCTGGTTTCCCTGATTTTTAAGTTTTACTAAGAAAGGTACCGGACCCTTCTCTTGCAGAAGTTTGGTTGAGAATTCTTCGATCGACGCCTGTGGAGTCTCAACCGGTCCAATGGTAAGAATCACCAAAGTCGCCTGGGCTATTCTAATGTTTGAGACGTTTCCGTCTGTCCCGTCTTTATTTTGAGCAAAGATTACAGAGAAATAGCTTTCTGAAAAGCTTTGGCCGTTTGGAATATCTATTCTAAGCTCTACTCTCTTCTTTTGATGAGGAGCCACCTGGACGCTGGATTCTTCCGAGCCGTTTTCAGCTATTTGTACATGTTTTAGAAAATTATCCGAGCTTGGTTTTAAAAAATCTTCGTATACTGCTTCCCCATCTTGGTTTATGGTAAATGGCTTGTAGCTTACTTGGAAAGTCTCGTCGTTGTCTGAGGTATTTTCAATATAGACAGGAGCCACAACTTGTGCCGGAGGAAGTGCCTGTATTTTAATAACGGAAGGTGTTATTGTTACTGATTGCGTGCTAGCAAATGCACTGGAGGGTAAAAATAGAGGTATAAATATAGCTAAAGATATAGATTGTAGTATTTTTTTATAGTTCATGTTCAAACCCTAATTTCATAGATTAGGTACCAAAAGATAACTTGTTGTATTGCTATAAAAGTTATCAAGGTTCTGTGAGCCTGCAATATTAATTTTATAGTTAAGTTGAGCTTGATCTATTGCATTTAAAAATGTAACTTTTAAGATAGGCTGGGGGAGTTTCTTTTCTTTTAAATTCGCAAATTGGTTAAAGAAAGATCCTGTTTTTGAGTAGCCAAACCCAAATGTTAGAGTATTTGTCCATGTGTCTTGGATTTTTTGGGTACATTGTCCACTGTCACAGGTAGTATCGGGAATCTCTGCTCCTCCTGTTTGCATAAGAGCATGGTCTTCAAAAGCAAAAACCTGGTAGCCTCTTGATGTTTTGCCAAAAACTGAAAGAGTAAGGGTTCTCACAATCGGATTTGTCGGGGAGAGTGGGCCAAAATCTATAAAATCAGAAGAAGATGAAATGCCAAGTGTACTTGAATCGGTTTCATCAACGGTATAATTTGGCCCCTCGAAAATATTTGCGTTTTTAACGGAAGGAGGAAGGGGAGTTGGTGTTGGGCCTGCAGGGTTTATCTGAAGATCTAGGGTTCCATTTGACATGGTTGTTGCATGAGCGATAGGTGCAAAACATAGAGAGCAAATTCCAAGAAGCAAAAACAAAAGGGGTCTGTTCATTTCCTTTTTTTAGAACGGGATTTCAAAGCCTCTTTTTCGTCCTCTTTAATGTGCCGTCCAAATATAAATGCAAAAGGGGCAATTAAGAGAAGCGAGCCAAGACTGAGAAAGTTTCCAACCACATCGTTGTTTAGGGCGCTTGGGAGAAATACCAAAACTACTCCAATGATGAAAATAAAAACAAGTGAAGGCTCAAATACAAAAGTAATACCAAAGCCTAAGAAATAAAGGAGAAAAAAGAGCATGGAAGTCAGTCCTCCGGTTGAAAAGACCAAGAGAAGAATCATAGTAGTTAATACAAATACACTTGGATAATCTCCTGAAATATTTAAAAGGTCAAAATTTTTCTTGCGGGCGGTTAAGAGCAAATAGATTAAAACCAGGACTACAAAAGTATGAATAGTGTATTGGGAAAGAATAGTTTGTTGCCAGAGAAAAACAAAGGCAAAAGAGAGTAGAAGAATAAGTGATTGCTTGATGAATTTCATAGTGTTCTTATTGTCATTCCGAATTTATTTCGGAATCTCCTAGTTGGGAGATCCTGAAACGAGTTCAGGATGACGGGCTGTTTTGCACAATTATAGTATGGAATTTTTTGGGGGAAAGCAATAGGACTTTGTAGTTAATTAATATGAAGAGGCGTCGCTGCGGGGCGGAAAGTGTTGTTCGCTGATGCGAACTCGACTTGCGCGGCGGCGCCTCTTGTTTGTAGATTGCGGAATTCAAGCCATGTGTTTCTCCTTTCTATGGCCAGAGGACCAGTGTTGGTTCGACCCTTTGGTCGAATTCTTGTTTGTTCCGGTAAACCCAGAGGTCCCGGCGTTTGCCAGGGCTTTGCCTGAGTTCGCCGTGGCCGCCGCTGTCCAGCAGAGCACTGAGAAACTCGAGAGCCGAGCAGCTGTATCTTGCCCGCTCGGCGATTTGGACGTCGTCGAGTCCTCCTTTTCGAAGGCCGCTGAACTCGGTTGGATTTAGTGCTGGCATAATGCCCTCCTTAATTTTTTCCGACGAGTCGGAGTGTTTTGGCCGGTTTCCCGTATAAGCGTCTTGCGAACAGGACCCACACCAGGATCCAGATAAATAAACCTGCGAGCGGGCCCCAAAGCATTCCTATAGGAAGTTCCAGCGAAGAGTAATCACCGTTGATTTCCGCAAAAAGCGGTCCTAATACAAGGAGCAGCCCGCTTGGGATGGTAAAGCCAAAGTACGCGAGGTTCTTATCTGCCGGTGGGTTACCCCAGAGGATGGCGCAAACCATGATGATAGCGACCCCTCCGATGATAACGCCGATGTGCGTTGGGCTGGCCTTGAAGTGCCAGGCGAATAAGCCGCACGTTAGCGACACAAGCGAGATTGCCGGGATTCTAAGCTTCATGTGCGACTCCTTACTTGGTGTGGCGGTCGACGTAATCGAGCACGTCGCCGTAGGTTTGCCATGATTCGGCCGTTGCGTCGGGGACATTGATTCCGAAGTTTTCCTCCAACGCTTCGGCCAGTCCGGTGATGTCCAGTGCGTACAGGAGTAGGTCGTCCCACAGCGACGCTTGTGGTACAAGGTCCTTTGCGGTGACATTAAACTCCCGGGCGAATATTTCTTCCAGCTTCCGCCGGTTCTCCTCGGAGAGCGCCACTAGCGTAGTCCCGCAAATCTGTCGAGCCATCCGAGGGCTGAAGCTATGAGTACCGCCATAGAGCAGGTGAAGATGAACGCAACCAGAATAATCTGGTGGACCGGTCTTTCGTAGCACACGGGACACTCTTGCCAAATTACCATGCGCCCCTTATGCTCGCATCTGGATTGCCAATCTTCGATCTGTCGGCCCAGATACAAGCTTTGCGTTTCGTGCTTTTCCCGCTCTTTCCTAAGCTCTCTGACGTGGCCCGAGATGACCTCGTCGCTGAATGGTTGTGACATACAGTCCTTTCTATCGGTAATAGTGGTTGACGAATCGTCTGGTTCGGTCTGCAAATGTTTCCCGTTCCGGAGTAAGCCATAGGACTACCAGGATAACGAATAAAATCACCAGGAATTGCTTCCATGTATTGGTGACTATCGTTGTCATGACAAACCCCACGATAAACGTCCAGAGATGGAGCATAAGCAGCATTGTCCCGAAGACCTCGTGGTCTTTTGCAAAGAACCACGACGCAATCGGTGCAACGGCCATAAGGATCCAGGACCACAGAGGCACTGTGTGCATGAGTCCCGAAAAGTACAAGCCGAGGGTTAGAAACCAGACAGCCGGTCCTACTGGAATCAGGATTTTGGACAGCCTAATTTCGGATGCGATCGGATGCTCCTCTTTCACCAGTTCGATTCCGAACCAGGCGACGATGAAAGTAAAGAATCCTGCCCATGCGAGGAGTCCTAGGACGGTGTTGTTCATCGGTGTCCTTTCTTTTTTGGTATCCAAGCGAGTCTGCCATTATCTCAAGCAGAAACGGGCTCAGAATTCCCACTATAATCGCCACCTCTATCATGAGGAAGGCGAAGACTATGTACAGGAGTAGCGCCCCGACGTACAAAAGCATCTCTCCGAAGAGAAGATACCTTCGTTTACGGTTCAGTCCCAGGTTGGGGGATAGAAGGTACGATAGCATAATCGCTACAGTCCATCCTCCCATGAGAAAGAAAAACTGGTCATACACGAAAGCTCCCATGAAGAGAGATACGTGTTGAACAAAACTTGCGAACCCAAACGATAATGCTGGGGCAATGAGTAGTACCAACGTGTCGTACCTCTTTCTAAAAATTCCGCAATATGTCAAAGTGCTCAAACAGCCGAAGCTGATGCCGCAATTTGACAACGCTTCGTCTATTTGGATTTAGACTGGGCCGATAGTAGCACAACAATTGTTCAACTTCAAACCTTTCTGATATACTGGGCACATGAAGAAAGACCAGCGTGAATATGACCCAAAGACAATCGAAAAGAAGTGGAAGGAAAAGTGGGAAAAAGATAAGCTGTACCAACCCAATTTAGATACTGCGAAAAAACCGTTTTATAACCTCATGATGTTTCCCTATCCGTCTGCCGAAGGCCTTCACGTTGGTAGTGTCTTTACCTTTACCGGAGTTGATACGTACGGCAGATTCAAGCGGATGCAGGGATACGATGTATTCGAGCCTATGGGTTTGGACGGTTTTGGAATCCATTCAGAAAACTATGCATTGAAGGTTGGAAAACATCCTAAAGTACAAGCAAAAATTAGCGAGGAAAATTTTTACCGCCAGTTATCTTCTATTGGAAATTCTTTTGATTGGTCCCGAAAACTAGAAACATATGATCCAAACTATTACAAATGGACTCAATGGATTTTTATCCAATTATTTAAAAAAGGATTGGCTTATAGAAAAAAAGCACCGGTAAATTTTTGTCCCAAGGATTTAACCGTACTAGCGGACGAGCAGGTAATCGATGGAAAATGCGAGCGATGTGGGTCGATTGTTGAAAAAAGGCAATTGGAGCAATGGTTTTTCAAGATTACTACTTATGCCGATCGACTGCTAAATAACATCTCTAGGCTTAATTGGACAGAAAAAGTCAAGATCGCCCAGACCCAGTGGATTGGGAAGAAAGAAGGAGCAATCATTAATTTTCCCTTGAAAGGCAAGTATAATTATTTGTTCTTGCATGCTTTCAGAGATTCCTCTCAAGATGTTTTTTGGCCATGGTTAAAAAAAGAGTTAGAAGGGCAGGGTCATAAAGTTTTTGCTCCGGATTTGCCAAACGCATCCGAGCCAAACATAGAAGAACAACTGAATTTTATCCTGAAAAATTATAATTTTGATGAGAACACTATTATTATCGGTCATAGTCTTGGAGCAGTTTTAGCTTTAAAAGTTCTCCCAAAAATAAAAGTCAAAATCAGAAAATTAATCTTAGCTGCCTCTCCTCTAAAGACAGAATTTTTAGATGGAAAGAGAAGAGAAGCGCTTGAAAAAGCGACGGATTGGAAATTTGATTTTGAAACTGTAAGAAAACATGCTAAAGAAATCGTAGTTTTAAAAGATATAAAAGATCATATCATCCCTCCTTCTCAACCTGAAACAATTGCGAAGGAGCTTCAAGGACGATTAGTCGAGACAATAGCCGCAGTTCCTCATTTTAATGCAGATACAGCACCCGAAATTCTTAAAGAGGCCGTACCCTCTGTTGAGGTATTTACAACCAGACAAGATACATTGCCCGGGGCTACATTTATTGTGGTTGCTCCCGAGCATCCGGTTTTGAAAAATGTTGAGTCAAAAGAAGTCCAAGACTATATCAAACTATCAAAAAGGAAAACAGATATTGAACGGACAGCCGAAGATAAAGAAAAAACTGGAGTATTTACCGGACTGCATGTAGTAAATCCAATAAATGGCGAGGAGCTTCCGGTTTGGGTTGCAGATTATGCACTTATGGAATATGGTACTGGCGCTTTGTTTGGAGATGCACATGATGAGAGGGATGTAAAATTTGCAAACAAATACAAAATTCCGCTAAAACCAACTTTGGTTACAGGTGATAAAGAAAAAGACGAACGAATTTTAAGTTTAAAAGAAGTATTTTTGGGATATGGGACTTTGGTAAATTCGGGAGAATTCAATGGATTAACTTCCGCACAAGCTTTGGAAAAGGTCGGAGAGTGGCTTGAAAAACACGGAAAAGGAAAGAGGCAAACAAATTACCATCTTCGGGATTGGCTTATCAGCAGACAACGCTATTGGGGGCCACCAATTCCTTTAATTCACTGCGAAAAGTGTGACTGGCAGCCGGTTCCGGACGATCAGTTGCCGGTTCTTCTGCCAGACGTTGAAGATTGGAAGCCAAAAGGTACGGGGACTTCGCCGCTTGCAAACATAAAGGAATTCGTCGAAACAACTTGTCCTAATTGCGGTGGTCCTGCAAGGCGAGAGACAGATGTCTCTGATACATTTTTAGATTCCAGCTGGTACTTTTTTAGATATATTGCTACAGAGATTGATACAGAAGCGTCGAAGCGTTCACGGATAGAAAAGTGGCTGCCAGTCACCATGTATATCGGAGGAGCAGAGCATTCGGTACTTCATTTGTTGTATGCGCGATTTATAACAATGGTCTTTAAAGATTTAGGACTTATCGATTTCGAAGAGCCATTTGCCAGGTTTTATGCGCATGGTTTGGTTATTAAAGAAGGCGCTAAGATGAGCAAGAGCAAGGGCAATGTTATAAATCCAGACGAATACATAGAAAAGTATGGAGTCGATGTCCTACGGGCATATTTGCGCTTTATTGGGCCATTTAATCAGGATGCCGACTTTAGAGATAGTGGGGTAGAAGGAATGGAACGTTTTATAAAAAAAGTCTGGAAGCTGTTCAACAATAATTTATCAGGAGAAATAAGCACAGAAGATAAAAGAATCATGCACAAAACCATAAAAGGGGTAACCGAGGATATGGAAAATTTACGTTTTAATACGGTTATTGCAAAATTAATGATTTGGTACAACCACCTAATCTCGAAAAAGAGTATTACAAAGGAAGAGGGGAAAGTATTTTTACAATTATTTGCTCCGATTGCACCATTTCTAGCCGAGGAACTTTGGGAAAAGATGGGGGAGCAGTATTCAGTCCACACAAGCCCGTGGCCACAATTCGATGAAAAATATTTGGAAGAAGACGAAGTCTCGATTATTGTGCAGGTAAATGGAAAAGTTAGAGATACCATAAGAATTCAGAGCTCAGAGTTAAAAGTTCAAAATACGGTAGAAGCAATGGCTAAGGGTTCGGAAAAAGTAAAAATGCATTTGGAAGGAAAAGAAATTAAGAAAGTGATTTATATCGAAGGCAAAGTGCTAAACTTTGTGGTATGAACTTAAATCAGCTTGCTGAGATAGCCCTTCCGATAGTAAAAAAACATTATCTTCCAATTGGTTTAGGTTTTCTAGGCTTACTTCTTACCGGATTTGGGTTACTTTCTGGATCTTCAAAGCAAAATAACGATGTAACTTTTCAACAGGCATCTCCAAAAACAGCTGTGGAGGCTGCAGCCGATGAAAAGACCATTATGGTAGATGTTGAAGGGGGAGTAATAAATCCAGGCGTGTATCATGTGAAATTCGATGCACGAGTTAAAGATGCATTGATTGCAGCAGGAGGACTTTCCGATATTGCAGACAGGACGTGGGCTGCAAAAAATTTAAATCTCGCAACAAAAATAACCGATGGGGCAAAAGTATATGTACCAACAGTAAATGATAATTCCGGAAATGAGAGTGGTAGTACGGCAACTTCGTTGGTAAATATAAATACTGCTTCTTCATCCGACTTGGACGCGCTTCCCGGTGTTGGGTTGGCGACTGCTGCCAAGATTATTTCCAACAGGCCATATGGAGTAGTTGAGGAATTGTTAAGTAAAAAAGCAGTCTCACAAAAAGTTTTTGACAACATAAAAGACAAAATCTCAGTCTATTAATGGTTAAAAAGCTGCTCGTTATTTTTCTTCTTCTTGCACTTGTCTGGAGATTCGCAAAACTAGAAAATAAAGCATCAAACTACATCAATGGGCAGTCTGTGTCCTTTCACACTACTCTTTTCACAGAACCGAAAACTAGTGGCAATTTCCAGTCTTTTGCGGTTAAAGACGGGAATGGCACCCAAGTAATGGTGCAAACACCCCGTTACCCCCAATTTCACTATGGACAGACATTGAGTATTTTAGGCACGATTTCACTAAAATCCAGTAAAAGTGCAAGCACTCAAAAAGGCTCACTGCTAAATAATAAAAAGATTGTCCCGGCAATCTATTTTCCAAAAATCGAGGCTGTAAAAAACGCAGAAAATCCATTATTAGCAGTTGTAAGTTCTATCCGCCAAAACATAATTTTAGTCCTTCAAAAAGCCTTTCCGGAGCCATTTTCTTCGTTACTGCTTGGAATTGTCTTTGGAATAAGCACAACCTTGCCAAAAGATCTACTAGATAGTATGAGAATTTCCGGAGTAATGCATGTAATTGCTGCATCGGGAATGAATGTTACTTTGGTTGCTAATTTTCTAGTCCTCTTGTTTGGTTTTGTTTTTAAAAGGCAAGTTGCATTAGTTTTTAGTATTTTTGGAATTTTATTCTATGCAGCGCTTGCAGGATTCCAACCTTCTATTGTCCGCGCCGCAATTATGGGAATTGCTGCATTGTCTGCCCAAATTTTTGGGAGACAAAATTTAGCAGTATATAATTTGGGCATTGCAGGATACCTGATGCTTTTTATTTCGCCCGACTTAATAAGTGATATTGGATTCCAACTTTCTTTTTTATCAACACTTGGACTTATTCTTTTCCAACCATTATTTAAAACTGCAATATTTACCGAAGAGATTGCTACGACAATCTGCGCGCAACTTGCAACCTTACCTGTTTTGCTCGCAAATTTTGGGACTTATTCATTGTGGTCCGTTGTGGTAAATGGATTAGTTTTGTGGACTATTCCTTACGTAATGATTTTGGGCGGAGTAGGAGTTTTCGCTGCAGTTATATTCGAACCTTTGGGCAAACTTATTTTATTTCTTTCTTTACCATTTCTTTATTATTTTAAGTTTGTCGTCGAATTTTTTGGGAAGTTGCCACAGGTGGTAACTATTACGCAAGTTTCGTGGTACGTAATAGCTGGATATTATCTTTTGCTTAGTTCAACGCTTATTTTTCTGTTTCAAAGAGAATGAAGAAAGCTCTTTTTGTTATTTTCCTTAGTTTTATTGTTTTGGCAGGAATGGTTTTGTTCGAAGTTTTAAAGTTTAACGATGGCAAGCTTCATGTGGTGTTTTGTAATGTGGGGCAGGGAGATGGGATTTTTATTCGGACTCCAAGTGGCCTGAATATTATTAACGACGGCGGGCCGGATAATTCGATTCTCTCTTGTATTTCCAACCACATGCCGTTTTGGGACCGAACAATTAACGTAATGATTCTTACCCATCCGCATGCAGATCACATAACCGGACTAATTCCTGTATTACAAAGTTATACTGTGAACCATTTTTATACAGAGAAACTGTCGAATAACACCGCGCTTTTCTCCGAATTGGAAAAAGTTCTCTCCGAAAAAGGAATGAAAACTACCTATGTGTATGCAGGGGATTCGGTAAAGACTCCTGACAATGTTCGGCTTACCTTTGTTGGGCCAAGCCTGGGGTTTTTAGAACAAACAAGCCCAAATGGTTCGATTAAAGAGAATAAAGAGTTTGCTTCGCTTATAACAAATCTGGTGTATGGAAAGTTTAGCACTCTTTTAACCGGAGATACTCAAGCTGACGAGCTTTCGCAAAGTTTAGGATTAGTTCGCCAAAACCTTTCTGTGTTGCAAGTGCCTCATCATGGGTCTGCAACCGGGCTAAGTTCGGAGATCCTTGAATATTTAAAGCCTCAGTTGGGAGTAATTTCGGTTGGAAAATTAAATAGATATGGCCATCCAACTCCGCAAACGTTAACCTTGCTTAAGGAATCAGCCACCAAATATTTCCGCACAGACCAAAATGGGGAAGTGGAAATAGTTTCCGATGGAACTAGCTGGAAAATTAACCCATAGTTTTGACTTCTCAAGGTAATTTGGTATAATCCTCAACAGTTAAAAAAACAAGCAAACCGTGCCTATTTTGCGGCATTTTTTTGCTTTTTTGACTAGCACATTAATAATTTGTTGTTTGCAGTTTCTGTACGACTGAACCCTTTAGGTTCAAATTATTTTGAATTTAGGGGGTTCAGCTTGTGCGGAAGCTAAATCATTACCAGTACCCATACAAATACAAGTACAGGAGTTGTTATGGCACAGAACAGTGTATCGCTTATTGAGCAGATAAATGGGCGACTTGAATACTACCGTTTCTCGTTGCTCCCTGATTCCAGTCCCGTTGGAGACATAAGGTGGGGCTTGCGAGTGAAGGGGCAACACAGTGCTGAGGCCTTTCAGGTAAAGCTCAATCTCCAGCTTACTTTGGCAGAAGAGCCGGAGTTGGACGGGGGGTCGCTTTCCTTTCTTCTTCTCGACGATAGCAGAGTGCTGATTGAAGAACTGCTTACCATTCGTGACGAGAAGAAGCTTCAGTATTGGGCGAATACGACCGTTCACTCAAACGGTCACTATTACGTCAGCCTGAAGGTTCGCAAGCCGAGTCAGTAGCGAAAAGGGACCGCACATCCCGCAACTTCGCTTAAATCGTCAATCGAGTGGTCGAAAGACTGCGCCAATTTCCAAGGAAAGGGAATAAGTGAATACGACGGCGAGGTTTGTCGAGACGTTCGACGAGGGGAGCAAGACGCTCAAAGTCGAGTTGTACTCGGTCCTTAAGTATCGGCCGGTAGCGGTTTCGGTGCTCAATGTTGGCAAGGTTGTCGAGATCGGGCAGATCTTTCCCGACTTCGATGGCGTCGGAGCGCTTGGGACTAAGCTTGCCGGGCATGACTGGACCGTGTATCAGCAACAGCTGATCTGGGAGCTGGTCTACAGCGGCCTGCAGCGCCTCGGTTTTCCGGTGAGTGCCCACAATCAACTGAGCAGCCCGCCGGAGGATCGGGTCTGGGCGTACACCTGCAAGGACTTCGATAGCGGCAAATGGTCGCTCCGGATCGAGTTCTGCTGGATTCAGCCCACCGAGCACGTGAGAATTACGGCGCACGAGCGTCACATTAGCGAGGGTGTCGAAATCGGCAGCTTTCTGCCAACGCTTCCGGGCTTGGTAGAGCTCAAAGGCGCCTTGGGCGAAAACGGTCTCTTTGACGACATGCGACGGAGCGAAATCTGGGTGCTCGTCCAGAACGCATTATCCGACCTGGGCTTCCCGGTAACAGTCGGGGTGGCCAACTTTGTCAACCCAAGCTAATGGTTTGGGTTCTCGTCGCCTTCCTGGTGGCCGGTTTCCTGCTGCTCTGTGGCTGGATTATTGTCAAAAGCCATGAGCTCTTGGCGCAGGAATCGGACGAGCCCACACAAACGGAAAACGAGTAGTCGAAAGACTGCGCCAAATCCAAGAGAAAGAGAGACATGAAACCTGTTACGTTTTCCACGAAAGAGCTCGATGAGCTGGAGCTCAACGAGACCGTTGTCTTCGACATCGTCTGGGGCACTGTGTCGGCCTTCTTCTTGAGGCTGGGCATGATTGTCGCCTGGAACCTGACCTTGGGGCACATCCTGGGAAAACTCCCCAAAGGGGCAATCTTCGAGCCGTTTGGCCCGATGATAGGGGGCTTTTCCTATGCCCAACGTGAAGACCTGAAGCGCCGAATCCTGGATTAAGCCAACCGCAAACAACAAAATCACGCGCAATAGATTGCGTCTTACCTGACTTGGTTGGGAAAAGACGCGCTTAAGCGCACTTCGCTTGCACTCAGTGCAAGCACCAAACCTCGTTCGCAAGAACGAGAGGAAGAGAGAACAGTTGTTGGGGATTAACCCGACCAAAAGCCTCGCCTCTGGCGGGACCCTTTTGCACCAAATTGGTGGCTGTTCTTTTTATTTTTAAATGGGGAGGGTGAAGGAGATGGTGGTTCCTTTTCCGGGTTCACTCTGCAAGAATATTTCTCCACCATGAGCCTCTATGATTGATTTTGTTATATATAATCCTAGTCCAGATCCAACCCTTTGTTGTCCATCCGATCCTTGTATCTGATAAAACTTTGAAAAGAGTGTTGCCTGTTTTTCTTTTGGAATTCCAATTCCTGTATCTGCAACGGTTAATTCAATCTGGCGGAGCGTTTTTTGGCGGAGCGTTACGGTTATGGATCCGCCTTCGGGTGTGTACTTTAAGCTATTTGACAACAAATTATTCACTACCTGGCCCATCCGGATTTGGTCAAAGGTTGCAAGTGGCAGCGGTTGGCCCAAGTCACTGCTTAAATTCACTTTTTTCTCCTGGGCTTGTGGAATAAATACTTGCATCTTTTCTTCGACCAATTTCCTAAAATCACCTTGTGTTTTTTCCAAAACAAATTTTCCTGCTTCGAATTTTGCCGCATCTAAAAGCAGGGAAACCTGGTCGAGCATTTTTTTAGATTGTTCGTGAATAATGCTAAGGAGCTTATCTACTTGGATTTTATCCAATGTGGGTGTATCTACGATTAGCTTGGAAGAGTCTTTAATTGCAGTTAGCGGAGCACGCAACTCGTGAATAGTTGTGTGCATAAAATCATTCTTTAATTTTGCATCTTCCTGAAGCTGTTTGACTTTTTTTGCAGCCTGTTTTTCTTTTACAAAAAGGAAGACCGTTGAAAAAAGAAGTAATATGGCCGCGTAGTACGGTGGAGCATCTGATATGGACATGGCAGGAAGTCTATTGTGCCGGCTGTGCCGGAGCTTGTGGCGCCGGTTGGCTGGTTTTTAAGATTTCTTTAACTTTGTTTACCAAGTCAGCAGGCTCGACTTGATACTTTAGGATATAGTCAACTGCTCCTTGGGAAAGTGCATCCTGGACCAACTGATTCTGTCCAAAATTGGAAAGCAGAGAAACAGGAATTGCTTTTAATGCGGGGTCTGCTTTGAGTGTTTTTAATACATCGTTTCCATTCATATCAGGCAAAACCTGGTCGAGCAATACAAGATCTGGGTGTTCTGTTGAGGCTTTTTCTAAGCCAGATTTTCCATCGAGGGCTGTAACCGTATCGAAACCCGCACCTTTTAAGGCTGTTTCAAAGATGGTTAAAATTGATTGGTCGTCGTCAACCAGAAGAATCTTTGCCATACTTTTATAGTAGCCTCTGCTGTTTGAGATGTCAATCACTTTTTAACGTGATAGAATAACATCAATGATCAAAGATAAGATCAAAGAAAAAATAAAGGAAATTCTGGGGAGCGAGGTTGATTCTGGTTCAATCGTCATTGATATTCCTGCAGATTTGTCTCATGGGGATTATTCTTCCAATATTGCAATGCGATTGGCGGGACAGTTACAGAAAAGTCCCATGGAGCTTGCCGAAACGATAGCATCAAAGTTCGAAGATGAAAATATTGAAAAAGTAGAGGTCGTAAAACCCGGTTTTATTAACTTTTGGGTGTCAAAAAAAACACTTCTTAATCTTATCGAAAACCCCCAAAATAACTTTGAAAAAGGCAAAAAACTCTCCGGAAAAAAAATAATGGTCGAGTTTACCGACCCAAATCCGTTTAAAGAATTTCACATTGGCCATTTGTACAGCAATGCAGTTGGAGAAACTCTCTCCAGACTCTTAGAATCACAAGGTGCAGAGGTGAAACGGGCAAATTACCAGGGTGACGTTGGGATGCATGTGGCAAAAGCGCTCTATGGAATACAGAAACAAGAAGCAGGAATTAAAAGCATTGAGGAAAGTTCGCCAAAAAAGAGAGCAGAATTTTTAGGACAGAGTTATGCCCAAGGCGCTAAAGCATACGAAGAAGATGAAAATGCAAAAAAAGAGATCGAGGCTATAAATAAAAAGGTTTATGACCAAAGCGATCCTGAATTGCTTGAATTGTATAAAAAGGGAAGACAATGGAGCCTTGATTATTTCGAAACCATATACAAGAGACTGGGGACAACATTTGATTTTTATTACTTTGAAAGCGAGGTTGGAGAGATTGGATTAAAACTTGTGAATGAATTCCTTGGAAAAGGAGTATTTGAGCAAAGTGAAGGTGCAGTTATTTTCCCGGGAGAAAAGCATAATCTGCATAACAGGGTTTTTATAAATTCGTTGGGACTTCCTACCTATGAGGCAAAAGAATTAGGCCTCAACAAGAAAAAATACGAGGATTACTTGTTTGATACATCGGTTATTGTAACCGGAAATGAGATTAATGAATATTTTAAGGTTTTGCTTGCAGCAATGGAAAAAATTATTCCGCAAGTTGCTTCTAAAACAAAGCATTTGGGACACGGGATGGTTCGTTTGCCACAGGGGAAAATGTCATCGCGGACAGGTTCGATTATAACTGGAGAATGGTTGCTTGATGAGGCAAAGAAAAAAATTCAGGAAGAGTTTAAAGATATGAAGGACGAGACAGCGGAACAGGTTGCCGTAGGGGCTGTGAAATATGCGCTTTTACGGTCGGCAATTGGGCGTGATATTGCTTTTTCTTTTGATGAGTCAATAAGTTTGGATGGGAATTCCGGGCCGTATTTGCAATATACATATGCTCGTACAAATAGTGTGCTCGCGAAGAAACAGGAGAAAGAAAGTAAAGAAGTTCAAAGTCCGAAATTAGAGAAGGAAGAAGAGGAGTTGCTGAGGTTATTATTTAAATTCGCCGAAGTAGTTGAGAAGGCGGCAGAGGAGTATGCGCCAAGTTTTCTTTGTACCTATCTTTTCAGCTTGGCACAACACTTTAATTTGTTTTACCAAAAACATAAAATTGTGGGTTCGGAAGAAGAAGCATTTCGGTTACAGTTAACAGCAAGTGTCGGAAATGTATTAAAGAGTGGTTTGCATTTGTTGGGTATTCAGTCCCCGGAGAAAATGTAGTTTTTAGGGTGGATGATGAGAGGATTTGGATCGCGAATTGCGATTTGTGAACGATCGTTCACCTCTCATCATTTTGGTTTGCACCCTCCGCCTAGCGGATTAGTTTGTCGGTCCTATCGTGAAAGGATGGTATTGAGCCCGACGCTCCAGTTGAACAGACCCAGTGAGGCCAGTCCTAGAAAGAGCGTTGCGAACCCAATCAACAGCAGTGCGACGACGTCGTTGTTTGGCATTTGCTGCTGTTGAGCCGCCGGAGCAAGGTTTTGGTTGGCGCGTGCTATGCGTCTGAGAATCACGAAGTATCTCGCGATTACAACAACAAACAGCAGCGCCGAGAAAAACCCCAGACCCATTCCTCCGAAGAGTATTATCATCCATTGCGGGATGAGGTCTGGTACTCGTTGGGCTGAAGCCGGGGGTGCGCTTAGCATGTATGCAAAGATGGCTGTGATCAAAAAGATCGCGGCCAAAAATGCACTCATTCCACGAGCGGTTCCCCGGATAGCCAGAAATACGAAAAGCGCTACCAGCGCGAGTGAAATGACTACCGAGATCATGATGTCCTCTCGTGAAGTACGAAGTTGCGAAGCCACGCGGGGCCCTTTGTTAGGATTGACTCCCACCGCTCCAGATTCACTTCTGGTTTTTCTGTCTCTTCGCCGACGATAACCTCCCGATAAGGATCTGTCCAGCGGACAAACTCCATCGAAAGGCCGACGCCGTAGAGGGCAGAAAACAGCTTCTCGGGTGTTACGCAGCAAAAGTCAAGATAGTTCAGCGGGGGAGCTCCCAAGCCGTAAACGCGGGTTTTGTCCGCATGCACGTTGAAAAGTTTCCCAACTGTCTTGAAGTTGATGTTTTTCGCCCGAGCCGTGCCGTAGACCCGTAAGTCTCCAAGCACTAGCTTATCGAATTCCCGGTGTCCCTCTGCCACGAGTACGAGCTTCTTGCGCCTGTGAGCCATCACTCGGTATCCCTCGTCGGGGCCGATCTTGATCTCTTTCAGATGCGTGAAGCCATAGCCTTGTACCTTGGCCAGAAAATCGTCCCAGGGCATGCTCGAGTAGAGCTTAACCTTGGGCTTCTTTTCTGCCTCGCGACCCATCTTGTACACCCAGATAATCACGAATCCTGCCCAGAAGAACATGAAACCGAACTCTGCCTGATTTAGATCGCTAATGATCCCTACCACGTAGAGAGCAAAGACGACCAAGCCAGCCAGGAACCAGAGCCATTTCTTCCCCAGGAGTTTCCAGAACCAGGACATTGTGTTTCCCTTTCCGGCCGAAGCCAGTTAATAAGCTCGTCATAAGACGGCTTCCCAGGCACGAGTTAGCCTCGAGCTCAGAAAGCCGCCTTGACAAGCGTTTCCGACAAACTGTTAAGGTGCCTGCCCGAAATGCTACGCATGTGCGTTGCAGGCGGGCTCTGTCCGCAAGACAAAAAATAAGCGCATTTGTGCCTAAAATGTGCCTTTTTGAACACTAAAAGACTAGCACAAAATAGCTCACAAGTCAATACTACAGGACGTTCTGTTAGGATTTTGTTACTTCCAAAATAGGTTCGGAAATGGTAGAATGGGCTTCAATGAAATATAAGAAAACTATCCTCCCAAACGGTGTGCGAGTACTCACCATTCCTATGCCTTCTTTTGAATCTGCAACCGTTTTGGTAATGGTTGGCGCAGGAAGCCGGTACGAAACCAAAAAAAATAATGGAATCTCCCACTTTTTAGAGCACATGGCATTCAAAGGAACAAAAAAGCGTCCCACAGCTTTGGAAATTTCTACCTTAATCGATGGAATCGGGGGAGAGTCAAATGCATTTACCAGCAAAGAATTCACCGGTTATTTTGTAAAATCTGCTGTTTCCCATGTAGAACTTTCTATGGATGTTATTTCCGACATGCTTCAGAATTCATTGTTTGATACTGCGGAAATCGACAAAGAGCGGGGAGTGATTATTGAGGAAATGAATTTATTCGAAGATACTCCCATGAGAAAAATAGGGGACATATACGAAAAATTGTTGTTTGGGGATACTCCTATGGGATGGGATATTGCAGGAGAAAAAGAAATTATCCAAAAAATAACCCGTGAAGATTTTATTTCGTATCTGAAGAGTTTGTATAGCGGCGATAATATAACTGTTATTGTTGCAGGGGGTATAGACCCTGAGAAAACAGTAGAAATGGTTAAGAAATATTTTGGCGGGATGGAAAAATTCGATACATTAAAGTTCAAAAAGTTAGTAGTAGACCAGAAGAAACCGCGGGTTGTCCTTAAGAAAAAAACTACCGAACAAGTGCATATTGCCATTGGCGTCCCAACGGTTTCCTTAAGCCATAAAGATAAATATCCACTTTCTGTACTTTCTGCAATTTTGGGTGGAGGAATGAGTTCCCGCTTGTTTCACGAGGTCCGGGAAAAGAGGGGATTAGCCTATTATGTAAGGACAAACTCGGAGAATTACCAAGATGTTGGGACTTTGGTTTCTTTTGCAGGTATCGATGCAAAACGGGCCGACGAAGCAGTAAAAGTTATTGTAGATGAGTACAAAACAATTGCGAATCCTAAAAACCGGATCTCAAAGACGGAATTAAAAAAGGCAAAAGAGTATTTAAAAGGCCATTTGGTATTAGAGCTTGAAGATAGCCGTTCGGTAGCTGTGTATTATGGAAGCCAGGAGCTTTTGGAGGATTCGATAGAAAATCCAAATGATGTTTTGGTAAATATCGACAAAGTAACTGCAGAAGATGTAGAAAGAGTTGCGCAAAAATATCTAGTCCCTTCGAAGTTAAATCTGGCAATTATCGGGAATTTTGATAATGGACAAAAGTTTGAAAAATTGTTATCGTAATGGTGTACGCGCTGAGGTCGGAACGAAAATTGTCTCGCAGCACAGTTCGCAAGCTCATTCCGCTCTGCTCGAAATTTTGTTCCTCCCCGCGCTAATTTCTTAATATGGAAAAAACAGTTGTATTAGTAAAACCCGATGGCATCCAAAGAGGATTAGTTGGTGAAATCATCAGCCGTTTTGAGCGCAAAGGCCTTAAAATTGCCGCTTTGAAAATGATATCCCTTTCCGATGCAATTTTAGACGAATGGTACGCACATCATAAAGATAAAGCATTTTTCCCATCCTTAAAAAGCTACATGAAGTCGGTTCCGGTTGTAGCAATGCTTTGGGAGGGAAAAGATGCGGTGGCAACGGTTAGAAAGATGATTGGAATAACCCTGGCACGCGAAGCAGAGCCGGGAACTATCCGTGGAGATTTTGCCATGAGCCAACAGTATAATTTAATTCATGCATCTGAAAATTCAGAGGTTGCAAAGAAAGAAGAAGCATTGGTTTTTGACCCATCTGAGATTTTTGATTGGGATAAAGCAGACATCCCTTTAATCTACCTCGAAAACGAACTCAAATAGATTGGCTTGCTTAGTCGATACTAAAATTTTTCGCTCCCAAATATCCTAGTTCGGACGGCTTTTGGACTTTAATCTAAGTGCGCTGGAAAAATTTTTGTATCTCCACGCAAGACTTTTTTAAAAGGCTAGGAGGATGAGGCCAAAGACTAAGAAGACAAGAAGTAGTGATTTTACAAGCATGTGTTTTTCGTGGAAGTAGAATCTTCCCGAAACAACAGACCATGCAACTCCAAATGCCCGGACCGAGGTTGCAATAACCGATGCAGGGGCAAAAGAATAGGCAAAACTTTCAAAAACTTGGGGGAATCCTTCGGTGAAAGATTGGTAAAACAAAACAGGTTTTGCAATAAGGCGCAAAGGATTTTCTTTTCCAATAATCCTTGCGGCGATATAAAAATAAACCATAATAACTCCCATTCCAATAAGATTCTCAGCCTCTACCGAGTTATAGTGGGTAATATTGTATTTATACAAGGTTAAAGTGATTACAGAATTCACGCCGGTAAACAAAACTATACCCATTCCCTTTGTCCTGACTCCATGGAGCAGAAACAAAAAGACTAACGTGCAAAGGATAACTATGATTCCCAAGAATTCTGCAGAATTAATGGAGTAGCCAAGGCCAACATCTACCAGTAAAAGCAGGGGAATGGTAATTACTCGTAAGAATCCAAAAGTGCTTCTGTCGGCTTTTACTGCAGCAACCATAAGTGCATGATTCTGAACAATGTCTAATATGAGCCGGGGAATTAAGAAAGAAAGTGATGCGGTTTTAAAAACAAAGCTATTTCTAATTGCAGTTATAATTACAAAGAAGACAAACCCCCAAAACATAGATAGAAAGCCCATGGTGTAGATTGTTTCTTTTTTTACCTGGACTTCGTGTTTGCCCAAAGAGGTGGAGATTTCATCAAATAAGCTTCCGATAGCAACAAATAAAACTCCAAGCATATATGTATGATGAATGATTAGCGGGGAAGGATCAAGAGGAATTTTGTGTCGGAGACCGGGGAATTGAACCCCGTACCTCCCGAACCCGAATCGGGCGGTCTACCGATGACCTAGTCTCCGTTTTACTGTACCCCTGGTAGGAATTGAACCTGCATCTTACCCTTAGGACGGGTCTGCTCTATCCGTTGAGCTACAGGGGCCAAATGGGCGGGCTCCCAACTTGCGAGTTGTTTGTATTTTAGCATAGAACTATCTACAATTGAAAAATGAAGAAGTCGGAAATTGCGCGTTTTTTAATTCTCCGTTCGATCGGGAATTTCCTGGTTTTATTCGCTTTGTATGGAGTATCTGCTACTTTTGGGCCTGCGCTTTATTTTGAAGTAAACTTCCGTCTTAACCAGTTGCAGGGAGTGCATTATATAGTTGCTTCGGCAAAAACAACCCCGCCTTCGGTTGATAAAACGCAACCTGCAAATCCAACTACCCAACAAGGAGGACAGTTTTCTGCGATTGCAGCAAATGACAAAGAGAAAATTCTGATACCAATTGATACACAATTTGGTATTCTGATACCAAAAATTGGCGCTAACGCTCCGGTGATTGCCAATGTGGACCCCAATAATGAAGATGAGTATTTACCGGCTTTGCAAAAAGGAGTTGCCCATGCAAAAGGGACCGTTTTTCCGGGCATGAAAGGGAATATTTATTTGTTTGCCCATTCAACAGACAATTTTTGGGATGTAGGAAGGTATAATGCGGTGTTTTACTTGCTAAAAGATCTGACTGTTGGAGATGATATTGTTGTGTTTTTTGAGGGTTTGCGCCACAACTATAAAGTTACCGAGTCTAATATAGTTGACCCAACCGATGTAAATTATTTGCTTACCAGTCATCAGAGTGATTCGGAAAAGTTGATTCTTCAGACCTGTTGGCCTCCCGGAACAGCCTGGAAAAGGCTGTTGGTTGTAGCAGTACCCAAGTAGAAGTTCGGGGTCCTGTCATCGGCTCCTCCCGCCAGTGCTCGCTCGAAGTGGGTCCAGTAGGTCCCAGCTCGCTGCGCGCTGTCAGGAGCCCTCCGCCGATGCCACCCCTCAGTTTTAGTTAATGAGTCTCCAGTTAATATGCAGGTCTTGGCTTCTTGGATTTTTAATAGAAACTGTGAATGATGTTGTGTTTTGGACCTGATTTCCAACTGCAACCGGTGCATCCGGAGTGGTAAAGATTATCGAGCTTGGAGTTAGGAGATTTGTTTGTATTAATGCGGATACATCTCCTGCTTTTATGGTTACCGTCCCCGCAGAAGCGGAAAGAACAGCCGATGATGTAGCTTCATTGGCATGTTCTATGGTAATCTTTTGGGTTTTAAGTTCGTTGGTTGTTATGGTACCACTGGTTTGTATATTCCCCAAGGTGTCAATGGTAACAAGACCATTCTCCAGATCAATACCACCTAGTCTCTGGCTTTGGAGCTTGAGAGGTCCAGAGAAGGTATCAATAGCTCCTTGTAATCCATCAACAGAGAGGACTCCTGCAGTGATTGTTCCGGTTACTCCTACATCATTTAAGGTTGTCCTTCCTCCCACAAACAAAGATCCGGAGATAGTAGCATCACTCTGGCTAAGATTTATTGCAGAGAAGGTTGATGATCCGGTTGCAATCTGGGAGACAAGGGCAGATTGGGTTGCGTTCTCCTGATTGTTATTAACCAATTTCTCCAAGGTAGTTACCCTTCCGGTTAAGGAGTTAATACTGTCAGTAATGGGTTTAAGAAGATCGGTAATACTCCCTTGTATCTTGGAAGAGGTTGTTGCAACCGATACCGTTCCATCAGTGTTGAGTTGCAGTTGTGCACTGATTAACTTAGTATCTGCAATACTACTGACATCTCCTCCTTGAGTAAGATATACTCCTGGGTCATACCATGAAGGATGGACAAGGGCATTAATTACTCCAACCCCATTTACATCCGCAGTACTGCCATCAAAGTCTTCTTGAGCACGTCCAACAATCTGTCCTACAGAAGTTGCTTTTACTGTAATTCCAGAAAGGGTAGAGGAGAAGGTTAATGGATCACCCTTCTTTATTGCCCCATTCTCAACCGATACCTTAACCCCCAACTGTCCCAAAAGACCAACTTCTACTTTATCCGGCCCTGCTACTCCTCCAGAGAATCCTGGGGCATCTGAAACTATTCCTACAATTTGATAGTTAGTACTATCACAAGGAGCAACTCCACCACTACCACCAGAGACCTGACACATGAGAGTACCTGCATCATATTGTGCAGAAGGATCATTCTTCTGGAACCATTCTGCAAAGTCAGCTCCTCC